>JAESFG010000241.1_pt1 | contig 132595 bp, 136 predicted proteins | sample 9269371 | NCBI WGS metagenome assembly JAESFG01 (sample SAMN14506227, study PRJNA617093) | algae metagenome | isolation source: Aetokthonos hydrillicola CCALA 1050 (B3-Florida) and co-occurring... | place: USA: South Carolina | collected 2013-01-01 | reverse complement strand
GGGGCGTTCCTTCCCTCCCCCCGTCGGGGGAGGGGAGCGCATGGCCAGCGGGCGTGGCGCGGAGGAGGGGCATTCCTTCCCTTTCCCGCCGGGGGAGGGTCAGGGTTGGGGGTGTCAGGTGCGGCCGTGCGCGAGGCCCCCGTTCCGCCCCCCCCTTCCCGCGCCCGCTCCGCGTTGCGAAACGGCCACGGACGGGCTAAAGCCCGGACCCATGCCAGATACCGCCCCCACGCTCTCGAACGCCGCCCCCCTGCCCCCGGACATCGCCCGGCGGCGGACATTCGCGATCATCAGCCACCCCGACGCCGGCAAGACCACGCTGACGGAAAAGTTCCTTCTGTTCGGCGGCGCGATCCAGATGGCCGGTCAGGTCCGCGCCAAGGGCGAGGCGCGGCGGACGCGGTCGGACTTCATGAAGCTGGAACAGGAGCGGGGGATTTCCGTCTCGGCCTCGGCCATGTCGTTCGATTTCGGGCGGTATCGCTTCAACCTGGTCGATACCCCCGGCCACAGCGACTTTTCCGAGGATACCTACCGCACGCTGACCGCCGTGGACGCCGCGATCATGGTGATTGACGGGGCCAAGGGGGTCGAATCCCAGACGCGGAAGCTGTTCGAGGTCTGCCGCCTGCGCGACCTGCCGATCCTGACCTTCTGCAACAAGATGGACCGCGAAAGCCGCGACACCTTCGAGATCATCGACGAGATTCAGGAGAATCTGGCGATCGACGTGGCCCCGGCCAGCTGGCCGATCGGCATGGGGCGCGATTTCATCGGGGCCTATGACATCCTGCACGATCGGCTGGACCTGATGGACCGCGCCGACCGCAACCGCGTGGCCGAAAGCGTGAAGATCGACGGGCTGGACGATCCGCGTCTTGGCGAGCTGGTGCCAGCGGAGTTGCTGGCGAAGCTGCGGGAAGAGCTGGAGATGGCGCGGGAATTGCTGCCCGCCTTTGACCGGAAGTCGTTCCTTGAGGGGCACCTGACCCCGATCTGGTTCGGCTCGGCGATCAACTCATTCGGGGTGAAGGAGCTGATGACCGGCATCGGCGACTATGGCCCCGAACCGCAGCCGCAGCGCGCGGCGGAACGCCAGATTTCGGCGGATGAGGCGGCGGTGACGGGGTTCGTCTTCAAGGTGCAGGCCAACATGGACCCCAAGCACCGCGACCGGGTGGCCTTTGTCCGGCTGGCGTCGGGGCATTTCGAGCGGGGGCAGAAGCTGTTCCATGTCCGGTCGAAAAAGCCGATGGCGATTTCGAACCCGGTCCTGTTCCTGGCCGCCGACCGGGAACTGGCGGAAGAGGCCTGGGCGGGCGACATCATCGGGATTCCGAACCACGGTCAGCTGCGCATTGGGGATGCGCTGACCGAGGGCGAGAGCCTGAGGTTCACGGGGATTCCCTCGTTTGCGCCGGAGTTGCTTCAGACGGTGCGCGCGGCGGACCCGCTGAAGGCCAAACACCTGGACAAGGCGCTGTCCCAGTTCGCCGAGGAGGGCGCGGCCAAGGTCTTCAAGCCGATGATCGGGTCGGGCTTCATCGTGGGGGTCGTGGGGGCCTTGCAGTTCGAGGTGCTGGCGAGCCGGATCGAGGAGGAATACTCCCTGCCCGTCCGCTTCGAGCCGTCGCAGTTCAAGTCGGCCCGCTGGGTGAGCGGCCCCAAGGACAAGGTCGAGGCGCTGGTGAACGTGAACAAGCAGCACATCGCCACGGATTCGGATGGGGACCTTGTGTTCCTGACGCGGCTGCAGTGGGACATCGACCGGGTGGTGCGGGATCACCCCGAGGTGCGGCTAACGGCGACGAAGGAGATGATGGTGTGAGGGGGGTGGGCACCTATCAGCCCGGCAACAGCCCCGCAATCAGGGCCATCGGTCGGCCCGGTGCGGACCCGTACTCCAGAAAACCGTGGTGCCGGTAGAAGGCCTATGCCTGCGCATCCTTGGCATCCACCACCATCGCATAGACCGCCACCTCGCTGCCCGCCGCGCGAATGATGGCATCCGCCAGCAAGGCCGCACCGAGTTTTTGTCCGATGGAACGCCGATCCACGGCGAGCCGTCCAAGACGAGCGGCAGGCAGGGTGGGATAGCGGGGAAGACGCTTGGAAAGGTCCGGCGGCACATCCGTCAGGAGAATGTCGGCGGCCGACAGGGTGTAGAACCCCACGATGGTGTCGGATGCGCGGTGCACGGCGATGTAACAGGCCGCGATCCGCCGCCGGATATCCTGCGAGACCTGGGTGTGAAAGTAGCGGTTCAGCGCGTCGCTGGGGCAGTCGAACCCTAACCGGTCGCGCCCGTCCAGGGCAAGAAACCGGAATGGCGGGGGCATCACGGCTCGCCGATCAGCCGGTGGTGATGCTCAAAGGCGCGAAGCATGGCAGGGGCAATCGGCGCAGGGTTCAGAAGCGCCTCGACGAAGCGGACCTGATCTTCGGTGGCCAAACGGATGACATGCGCGTCCTCCAGCGTCTTGCAGGCCCCTAGGCCTTACGCCGCCCGCTCCGCCCCTTCTTCCTTCACTTCATCCGTCCAGACCCGGAACTCCGCCAGCCCGTGCGGCCCGAACGAGTTGACCAGCGGCACGTCCGCGGCATCCCGGCCCCGGGCGATGACGACGCGGCCGATGCGGGGGCGGTTGTGGCGGGCGTCGAAGGTGTACCAGCGGCCGCCTTGCGGCCCCTCCAGATAAACCTCGACCCAGGCCGAGAAGTCCATCGGGTCGGGCACCGCGGGCACGCCGATGTCGCCGAGGTAGCCGTTCACGTAGCGCGCGGGGATGCTCATGGCGCGGCAAAGGGCGATGGTCAGGTGGGCGAAGTCGCGGCAGACGCCGATGCGCTCCTCCCACGCCTGGGCGGCGGTGCGGGTGGGCCGCGCGTTCGGGTAGCTGAAGGTCAGGTGGTTGTGGACGTAATCCACGATCCCCTGCACCCGCGCCCATCCGCGCGGGCCGGACCCGAACAGCGACCATGCAAGCGGTGTAAGCACGTCCGTTTCGCAATAGCGCGACCCGAGCAGGAATTGCAGCACATCTGACGGCAGGCGGTCCACCTCCATCTCGCGCGCCTGCGGCTCAAAGGCGTCGGGCAGGCCGCTGTCGCGGATGGTGGCGTCGGCCCCGATGGTCAGGAGGCCCGCAGGCGCGGTGATGCGGCGGCAGAGGTTGCCGAAGCTGTCGCGGTAATCCTGCACCGGCACGTCGGGGCTGACCCAGCGGCGTTCCACCCCGATCAGGTCGCCCGCGCGGTCGGCATGGGTGGCGAGCACGGTGACGATGGGCGTGGGCGCGGCGACGGAAACGGTGATCTCGTGGCCGATGCGGATGAGCATGGGGGTCCCTTTCGGTCAGGCCCCCGATTTATGTGCGCATGGCCCCCGGATGGGGCACGGTCGGCGTGGGGCGTTCACCCGCGCTAACCGCGCCGACCGGCAAAAGGTTCCCTGCATTCGCTGCAGGGAGGCCCCGGCTGCAGGGCCTGCCTGCCTGCCGTCACTTCGCCGCCAGAAACTCGGGCACCGACAAGAGGATCGCCTCATTATCCGCCGCCTTGTCCGGCGCCCGGCCCGAGGAATAGGGCAGGTTGTTGTCGTTGCCGACCATGATGTGGGTGTCATCGACCTTGACCACGTCTTCGATGGTGAAGAAGGGGAAGGTGAACTTGCCCGTCAGGTCGCGCTTGGCGACCGTGGGCAGGCGCGCCTTGCCGTCGGGGTCGGCGATGTCCATCAGGTCGATGGTGCCGATGCGGCGGACGAAGCCGTCGGCATCCACCGTGGCGGTGTCGATCAGAACGACGCGCTTGACCAGCGCGGGAAGCGGGAAGCAGTCGGGCTTGGGGTCGCCGTCGCACTTCAGGCTGGGATCGCCTTCGCCGTTGTCACGCTCGATCACCAAAGCGCGTGTCGCGTCGATGAAGTTGAAGTCGCCGATGGACACCGCGCCCTCGCCATAGGCGAACTTGAAGGACTGGCCCGTCCATGCGCCCTTGGCCGGGTCGAAGGCCATGACGCGGACGAAGGTGCCTTCGGGCTTGTTGTCCTCGCCCATCAGGGGCTTTTCCAGCATGGCCCACAGAAGGTTCGACCCTGGCTGCAAGGCCAGCCCCTCGTACCCGCCCGACCGCTGGGCCTGCCAGTCCTTGCCCACCACGCTCATCGCCGAGATGCCGGGGGTGTCGGGGCTTTTGATGTCCTTGTCGCCCATCTTGGTCGGATAGACGGCCAGCACCTTGCCGTCCTCGGTGGCGCGGATCAGGTAGGGGCCGAATTCGTCGCCGATCCAGAGCTCGCCGTTCAGCGCCTGGATGCCTTCGATGTCGAAGTCCGCGCCGGTCAGGTAGCGGCTGTCGGTGGCCTCGTAGGCGATGCGGAAGGGGACCTTCTTGTCGGGGTCGCTGAGGAAGATGGTCTTCGTGATCTCCATCCGGCCGTCATCCCAATGCGGGACCATGTTGTGGACCATCAGAAGTGCATCGGGGCTGTTCAGCTTGGACCCGAAGCCGTTGTCGGTGATCATCCAGACCGACCCGTCGGCGGCGGGGGTCATGGCGTAGCCCGAGAACCCCTGCACCGGCTGGCCCTGGAACGGAAGCTTGAGCCCCGTGGGACGCTTGCCATGCATGGCACCGGTGTCGCCCATGACCGAGGCGGGTTCGCGGTTCGGCTGCGGGCCGGTGAACTTGCCCGAGATCGCGGCGTCGGCGGGCGCGTCGGCGGGGGGCGCGACGAAGGTGGCGGCGGGCAGCACGACGTGGCCAGCCAGTGTCGCAGGGAACGCGGTTTCGGCGCGGGCCGGCAGGGCAACAGACGCCGCAAGCGCGACGGCGAGGCTGAGGGCGGCAGGAACGGACAACGGGGGCGACCGGCGCATGGCAAACTCCTGTGGTGAGCGACAGGATTTCGCCCTACGCGGGGGACATGACGCGCCATTGAAGCGGGCACGACGGCGCGATGAAGGTTTCGTATCGGCACGGGACGCGCCGAACGGCCCGCCGCCGCCGATGCGCATTGATTCGACAGGAGGTTCGCCTTTGGGTTGTGTTGCGTTTCAGGCGACCGCCAACTTTGCGCACAACCGGGGCGAACGTTGCAAATTGCAACATGGTTGGCGGAATTGCGCCGATACTGTGTGGAAATCCCAATCAATCCCTTGGCAAACGGGTGCTTGTTAACATGAAGTCAACGGTGAAAAAGGTCGCCTCAAAATTGTCTAAATTGGCCGACGTAGTGCCAAGGACAGGGCGGCCGTGGAGGGGCGTAGCGCGCGGATGTGCGCGGCGTGCGGCAGCAGGATGCGGCCGAGCCGCCAGAGGAACAGCCAAGGCCAGCGTTTCGGCCGTGGTGCAGGCATTTTGACGAAAGACATTTTTATCACTTCACACCCAACACCACCCCAGCCAAAGATGCCGGCCGTCCCAAGCGGCCGGCATCACTGTTTCTTGGGGTTGCCCTGCGCGAATGCCATACCGGTTGACCTTTTGCCGCGATTGGCCTAAGGGCGCGGTTGTCCGCAATGCGGCGGGCACCGCCGGGACGCCCGGACCCGATCGCGTCCCCTGATCTTCGTGGCCCGACGCCGCGATTCATATTGGACGCGCATGACGCTGTTTTCCGACCTGAAGCTGGACCCGCGGGTCCTGCAAGCTGTGGCCGACGCAGGCTACCAGACCCCCACCCCCATTCAGGCCGGCGCGATCCCGCCCGCCCTTGAAGGCCGCGATGTGCTGGGTATCGCCCAGACGGGCACCGGCAAGACGGCGAGCTTCGTTCTGCCGATGATTACCCTGCTGGGTCAGGGCCGGGCGCGGGCGCGGATGCCGCGGTCGCTGGTGCTGTGCCCCACGCGGGAACTGGCCGCGCAGGTGGCCGAGAACTTCGACAAATACGCCAAGCTGACCAAGCTGACCAAGGCGCTGCTGATCGGTGGCGTTTCGTTCGGCGAGCAGGACAAGCTGATCGACCGGGGCGTCGATGTGCTGATCGCCACGCCGGGGCGGCTGCTCGATCATTTCGAACGCGGCAAGCTTCTGCTGACCGGCGTGCAGATCATGGTGGTGGACGAAGCCGACCGGATGCTGGACATGGGGTTCATCCCTGATATCGAGCGCATCTTCCAGCTCACCCCCTTCACCCGCCAGACCCTGTTCTTCAGCGCAACGATGGCGCCCGAGATCGAGCGGATCACCAACACCTTCCTGCACACGCCCGCGCGGGTCGAGGTGGCGCGGCAGGCGACGGCGTCGGAAACCATCGAGCAGCGGCTGATCGAAGTGACGGGCGCGCGGCGCGACACGGCGGCCAAGATGAAGCGCGCGATGCTGCGGGCCGTCATCCGGGCCGAGGGCGCGGCCTGCACCAACGCGATCCTGTTCTGCAACCGCAAGACCGAAGTGGACGTGCTGGCCAAGTCGCTCAAGCAGCATGGCTTCAACGCGGCCCCCATCCACGGCGATCTGGACCAGAGCCAGCGGATGCGGACGCTGGACGGTTTCCGCGACGGGACGTTGCAGTTCCTGGTGGCGTCCGACGTGGCGGCGCGGGGCCTGGACATTCCGGCGGTCAGCCATGTGTTCAACTTCGACGTGCCGAGCCACGCCGAGGATTATGTCCATCGCATCGGCCGCACGGGCCGCGCGGGGCGCAAGGGCGTCGCGATCACGCTGGCCGTGGCGGCGGACGGCAAGTACCTGGATGCCATCGAGGCGCTGGTGAAGATGCCGATCCCCCGGGTCAGTGCGCCGGAGGGGTATGACGCGGCGGCCGCGGGCGAGGCGGCCGAGCGGGATGGAGAGCGGCGGCGCGAGCGTGAAGGTGGCCGCGAGGGTGGCCGGGGTCGCGGTCGTGAGCGTTCGGGCGGGCGTTCGGGTGAGCGGGGTCCGCGCCGCGAGGACAAGGTGGCGGATGTGATGGCCGGGGGCGAAGCACCGGTCGTCGCCGAGGCGGCGGCGACGGAATCGCCACGCCTTGACCGCGAGGAGCGCACGGCATCAGGACGCGATCAGGGGCGGGATGCGACCCGGTCCGACCGGCGCGAAGACCGCCGTGACGACCGGCGCGGCGAGCGGCGCGATGACCGGCGCGAGCCCCGCCGCGACGACCGCCGCGACCGCCACTCTGACCCGCCGGTGGTGGGCATGGGCGATCACATGCCGGATTTCCTGACGCGGCGGATGCCGCTGCCGACGACCGGCGAAGGGTAGGCGGCCCCGGAAGCGAGCCGCTCGTCTGCCCTCGCGGGCGTCATCGCTTTCGTGTGAACCTGACGACCGTCAGGCAGCCGCGCGCAGCCTGATGCGGCGCACACCTGCGGCTGCGGCGAAGGCCCCGGCGAGGAGCAGGGCCGAGGCGGGGAGGGGAACGGCGGCGGGTGCGGCGTATCTCACGTCGATACTGTCAACGGCCAACAGGCCAGTGGTGAAATAGTTATAATTGCCGACGAATGGCACTTGCTCGGACAGCAAGAACCCACCGCAGAAAGAGGAATTGCAGTCCTGAGCCAGGCCCGAAACGGAAAAGGGGGTATCAACCAAATCCGGCGAAAAATGGGGGTTCTGGCCAAAGTCGTAGAATATTCCATTTATGAAGTTCTGAAATACATCGCCGTTCTGGCGGAAACCCGTGTCGGCGGCCGATATCGTGAAGTAGTTGCGGCCGGTGGCAGCCGGTTCGGTGAGAATATCGCCCGAGTCGTTTCCGGCGAATGACGCCGAAAGATGTCCGATGGTGAATTGGACAGACTGTACTGGCGATGGCCCGCCACCGAAAGATTTACCTCCGAAAACACGGTCGTAGCCCCCGGGAACCGTTTGCCGCCCACCCAGCGACGTGTCGTAGACGAAGACCAACGAGAACTTCTGACCAGCGATATCGGTATTGCCTGTTCCCCAGTAGTTGGTCGCATCCGTGCCTGAGAAGACCGTCCCCGTCCACGTCGCCTGCATCACTGCAGCTTCGGCCGCCCCGGAGCCCACCACGCAGGCCGCCGCTATCGCAATTGTTTTGAACATCGCTTTTCCACCCCAAGGGACAATATCGTCCGCACACCCGAGACGAGAGTTACCGATGACCAGGATTCCTGCAACTGTTAAACTGCCGGGACAATGGAAACAGGGCCGCAGGACCGTTTCCGCGCCGGGAACGACGCCCCTACCCCTCGCTCAGCCTTGATATGACCACCGTCACCTCGGGCTTCTTGCCGACCTCGTCCTGTGCGGTCTGGCGGACGATGCGGCGGATCGCCTCGTCCATGCGGTCGTCGTCGGCCATGACCTTGGCTTCGGCGCGGTCGAGATAGTCGGTGAGGTCGCGCTCCAGCTCGTCGGCGAGCGGCCGTCCGGCCTTGCCGGTCTCGGGCAGGCCCATCAGTTCCACCCAGGCGTCGCCCAAGGGGCGGTCGTCCTCGTCCACGATCACCGTCACCACGACGTGGCCGTTCAGCGCCATGCGGATGCGGTCGCGGACCACGCCGTCCATCGCGCCGATCAGGACTGATCCGTCGAGGTACAGGCGGCCGGTGTCGATGTGATCCACGGTCCGGGGTGCGTCGCCCGTCAGGTCAACCATCGTGCCGTTCGTCACGATCGCGGTGGCCATGCCCTTGGCTTTCGCCAGGCCCGCATGTTCCTTCAGGTGGCGGTGTTCGCCGTGCATGGGGATCAGCATCTTGGGCGACATCAGGTCGTGGACCGCCTCGAGGTCCGGGCGGTTCGCGTGGCCCGAGACGTGGTAGAGCCCGCCGTGATCGTCGGAGACGTCGACGCCCTTTTCGCTGAGCGCGTTCCAGATACGCAGCACGTCACGTTCGTTGCCGGGGATGGTCTTGGACGAGAACAGGAAAAGGTCGCCCTCTTTCATCTCGATGCCCAGGTACTTGCCGCGCGACAGCTGCGCGGCGGCGGCGCGGCGTTCGCCCTGGCTGCCGGTGACGATCAGCATCAGGTTGTCGCGCGGCACCTCGGCTGCATCCTCGGGTGTCACGGTCGAAGGGAAATCGGTGATGATGCCCGATTCCACACCGGCCTGGATCATCCGCTTCATCGCGCGGCCCATCAGGCAGACCGACCGGCCCGCAGCGCGGCCCGCCTCGGCCAGGGTTTTCAGGCGCGCGATGTTCGAGGCGAAGGTTGTGGCCACGACCAGCCCGCCGTCGCGCCCCGCGACCAGATCTCGGATGGGCTGGGCCAATGTCGCCTCGGACCGGCCGGGATTGGGCGAGAAGACGTTGGTGGAATCGCAGGTCAGGACATGCACGCGGGTTTCGCGCGCGACGGCGTGCCAGGTGTTGGGGTCGAAGGGTTCGCCCACGCCGGGGTTGCCATCCAGCTTGAAGTCGGCGGTGTGGACGATGCGGCCCGCGGGCGTGTCGATGATAAGAGCCGCGCTTTCGGGGATCGAGTGGCTGACAGGCAGGAACTGCACCTTGAACGGCCCCGCCTCGGTCACCGCGGGGCGGGGGCCGGTGATGCGGACATGGTCGGTGGGCTGCCCGGCCTCTTCCAGCTTGGCCTTGGCGATCAGGCCGGTGAAGGGCCGCGCATAGACCGGCGCGCGCAGGCGCGGCCAGAGGTGGCCGAGCGCACCCACATGGTCTTCGTGCGCGTGGGTGATGAAGATCGCCTCCAGCCGGTCGCGCCGTTCGGCAAGCCATGTCACGTCGGGCATGATCAGGTCGACGCCGGGGGTCGTGTCCATGTCGGGGAAGGTCACGCCAAGATCGACCAGGATCAGGCGTTCCTTGTCCGGCGGACCATAGCCGAAGACATAGGCGTTCATCCCCACCTCGCCGGCGCCGCCGAGAGGAAGGTAGATCAGGCGGTCATTGCTCATGCGGCGTCCAGGGACAGGTTGTGGCGGTGGATCAGGACAAGGCCGTGCATCGTCAGGTCGTCCTCGACGCTATCGAATACACGCGTGACTTGCGCGAACAAGGGGGCAAGGCCGCCGGTGCCGATGACCTTCATGTCGCGGCCCCGTTCGGCGCGGATGCGGGCGGCGATGCCTTCGACAAGGCCGACATAGCCCCAGTAGATGCCCGACTGCATGCAGGCGACGGTATTGGTGCCGATCACCTTGTCGGGCCGGCCGACATCGACATGCGGCAGGGCGGCGGCGGCCATGTGCAGCGCCTCGAGCGACAGGTTCACGCCGGGGGCGATGACGCCGCCGATATAGGCGCCATCGTCATCGACCACGTCCAGCGTGGTGGCGGTGCCGAAATCGACCACGATCACGTTGCCGCCGTGGCGGTCGAAGGCAGCGACGGTGTTGACCAGCCGGTCGGGGCCGACGGTGACGCCCGGATCGACGCGTGGGGGAACGGGCAGCGCGCAGTCGGGTTTGCCCACGACCAGAGGGCGGCAGTCGAAATAGCGGTTGCAGAGGACGCGCAGGTTGAACACCACGCGGGGCACGGTCGAGGACACGATGGCGGTCGAGAAGGTCATCGGCACCTTGTGGTGATCGAGCAGCGCCTTCAGCCAGACGAAATATTCGTCCGCCGTCCGCTTGTGGTCGGTGGCGATCCGAAGGGTGCACAGGAACCGCGCCCCGTCCCAGACGGCGAAGACGGTGTTGGTGTTGCCACAGTCGATGCACAGAAGCATGGGTTCCCCCTATCCCGCTGGCCGGAAGTAGACATCCGCCGCCGGGACCGCGCGCGGGCCTTTGGCGGTTGTGAGGACCAGCGCGCCGGTGGCGTCGATGGTGTCGAACCGGCCTTCGATGGCTTCGGTCGCGGTGCGGGCGGTGATGGGTTCGCCCAGCCGCTCGGCGCGGGACAGGAAGGCCGCGCGGATGGGGGCGAAGCCTTCGGCCTGCAGGACGGCTTCCCAGCGGGCGAAGGCCGTGGCCAGGGGGGTGAGAAAGGCTTCGGGCGATGGGGTTTTGCCGGTTTCGCCTTTGAGGGACACCGGGGGCAGAGCGCCGGGTTCCACGGCGGACGCGTCGGGCGCGGCGGCCAGGTTCACGCCGATGCCGATGGCCAGGCGGCTGACCCGCGACCCCTGCCCCGCCGCCTCGAGCAATATCCCCGCGACCTTGCCGCCGTTCAGCAGCACGTCGTTCGGCCATTTCAGGGTGGTGCGGGCGGGGCCGCTCACGGCGCTCAGCGCATCGGCCAGGGCGAGCGCCGCGACAAAGCTGCGCAACGCCGCGTCGGCGGCGGGCAGGTCCACCGGCATGGCCAGCGTCGCGGCGAAATTGCCGGGCGGCATCGCCCAGGCCCGCCCCCGGCGACCCCGCGCGGCGGTCTGGTGCAGAGCCAGCACCCAGAGGGGGCGGGTCAGGCCCGGGAAGCGGCGGGCGGCTTCGTCGTTGGTGCTGTCCACCTGGGGCAGGACCAGCCGGTCATACCCGGCGGGCCAGGCATCGGTGGTCCCGCCTTGCAGCGGATCAGCGGACAAGGACACCCGCCGCCGCCTGCGCGGCCCCTTCGATGCCGAAGAGGTTGATCACCCCGGCCAGCATCACGAAGGCCGAGGCCATCAGCATCAGCCACGGCACGGGCGCCATGCGGCGGTCCAGCGCCGCGACGGGTTCCGACCCGAAGTACATGTAGAACACGATGCGCAGGTAGTAGAACGCGCCGATGACGGACGCGATCACCCCCAGCACCGCGAGCCACGTCATCCCCGCGCCCACGGCCGCGTTGAGGACGCCGATCTTGGCGAAGAAGCCCAGCATCGGCGGCACGCCCGCCATCGAGAACATCAGGATGAGGATCGCCAAGGCCTTCAGCGGTTCCTGTTTCGAGTAGAGGTTCAGCGCTTCGATGTCGGTCACCGGTTCGCCATTGCGCTCCATCGACAGGATGAAGGCGAAGGTGCCGATGTTCATCGACACGTAGATCGCCATGTAGATCAGCATGGCCTTGACGCCGCCTTCCGTGCCTGCGGCCAGGCCCATCAGCGCGAACCCCATATGCGCGATGGAGGAATAGGCCATCAGCCGCTTGATGTTGCGCTGCCCGATGGCCGCGATGGCACCGAGGAACATCGACGCCACCGACAGAAGCGCGACCACCTGCCCCCAGTCGCCCACCGCCGTGCCGAAGGCGTCGAACACCAGCCGCGCGAACAGGGCCATCGCGGCGACCTTGGGGGCGGTGGCGAAGAAGGCGGTGACGGGGGTGGGCGAGCCTTCGTAGACGTCGGGCGTCCACATGTGGAAGGGCACGGCGCTGACCTTGAAGGCGAGGCCCGTCATCAGCAGGACAAGGCCGAAGAGCAGGCCGACGGGCAGAGCGCCCTCTTTCACATGGGCGATGATGCCTGCGAAGTCGGTGGTGCCCGCATAGCCGTAGGTGAGCGAGGCCCCGTAGAGCAGGATGCCCGACGACAGCGCGCCAAGGACGAAGTATTTCAGCCCGGCCTCGGTCGAAACCACGCTGTCACGGCGCAGGGACGCAACGACGTAGAGGCTGAGCGACATGAGCTCGAGCCCCATGTACAGCGCCATCAGGTCGCCCGCCGAGACCATCATCATCATGCCCGTGACGGCGAAGCTGACGAGGATCGGGTATTCGAACCGGGCGAGGCCCTTCTGGCGCATCCAATCCTCGGACATCGCCAGAACGGCGGCGGCGGACAGAAGGACGGTCACCTTGGCGAAGCGCGCGAACGCGTCGTTGATGAAGGCCCCGTGGAAGGCGGTGTCGCCCGAGGGGCCGCCATAGCCGATCCAGGTGGCGAGCGTCAGGAACACCACGACCGTCGCCCAGGTCAGAACCGACGACAGCCGGTCCTTGCCCGCGTAGACGGCCCCCAGCAACGCCAGCATGGCATAGACCGCCAGCAGGATTTCCGGCAGCGCGGCGGAATAGTCGAATTCGGTCATCGCGCGGCCCTCAATTCTCGGCGACCCGCACCGGCGCGGGGGCGTCCAGTGCGGCCTGGTGTTTCTCGACCATCGACGTCACGGTCGGGCCGAAGATGTCGGTGGCAAGGCTCGGGTAGATGCCGAAGACCAGCGTGGCCGCCACCAGCGGCGCGAAGACCGCGCGTTCGCGGGGCGTCATGTCGGCGATGGTCTTCAGCGTTTCCTTGACCAGCGGCCCGAAGATCACGCGGCGGTAGAGCCACAGCGCATAGGCCGCCGACAGGATCATGCCCGTCGCCGCCCAGAACGTGATCCAGGTGCTGACCTGGAAGATGCCCATCAGCGTCAGGAATTCGCCCACGAAGCCGGATGTGCCGGGCAGGCCGATATTGGCCATCGTGAAGAACATGAACACCATCGCATAGGCGGGCATGCGGTTCACAAGGCCGCCATAGGCGTCGATCTCGCGCGTGTGCATCCGGTCATAGATGACGCCCACGCAGAGGAAGAGCGCGCCCGAGATGAAGCCGTGGCTGAGCATCTGGAAGATCGCGCCGTCGATGCCCTGCTGGTTCGCGGCGAAGATGCCCATCGTGACATATCCCATGTGGGCGACGGACGAATAGGCGATCAGCTTCTTCATGTCCTGCTGGGCGAGCGCGACGAGGCTCGTATAGACGATGGCAATGGCCGACATCCAGAACACGAGCGGCGCAAGCATGTCGGACGCCACCGGGAACATCGGCAGGCTGAATCGCAGGAACCCGTAGCCCCCCATCTTCAGCAGGATCGCGGCCAGCACGACCGACCCGGCGGTCGGGGCCTGAACGTGCGCGTCGGGCAACCAGGTATGAACCGGCCACATCGGCATCTTGACCGCGAAGCTGGCGAAGAAGGCGAGGAACAAGAGCGTCTGCATGCCGCCCGCGATGCGGAAGCCCCAGAAGGCCAGGTCATCGGCCGGGAAACTGTGGGTCAAAAGCGTCGGGATGTCGGTCGTGCCCGCCTGGATGTACATGGCGACCATCGCCACCAGCATCAGGACGGACCCAAGGAAGGTGTACAGGAAGAACTTGAACGCCGCGTAGATGCGGTCCTTCCCGCCCCAGATGCCGATGATCAGGAACATCGGGATCAGCCCGGCCTCGAAGAACAGATAGAACAGCACAAGGTCGAGCGCCACGAACACGCCCAGCATCAGCCCTTCCAGCACCAGGAAGGCAATCATGTATTCCTTGACGCGGGTTTCGACCTCCCATGCCGACAGGATCGTCAGCGGCATCAGGAAGGTGGTCAGCAGGACGAAGACCAGACTGATGCCGTCCACGCCCACCTTGTAGGTGAAGCCCATGATCCAGTCGTGCGTCTCGACAAACTGGAACCCGGTGTCGGCGCGGTCGAAGCCCGCGATCAGCAGCAGCGAGATCAGGAACGTGGCCGTGGTGGCGGCCAAGGCCAGCCACTTGGCGTTCCGCTGCGCCGCCGGGTCGTCGCCCCGCAGGAACAGGGCCAGCACCGCCGCCGCGACCAGCGGCAGGAAGGTGACGATGGACAGAAGGTTGGCCATCAGTTGCCCCCTTTCAGCGTCATCCAGGTCAGAAGCACGCCGATCCCGATGACCATCGCGAAGGCATAGGTGAACAGGTACCCCGACTGCGCGCGCTGCGCGAGGCGGGTGAAGAACGGCACCGCGCCCATGGCGACGCCGTTGATGGTGCCGTCGATCACGTCACCATCGCCGCGCTTCCACAGGAAGCCGCCCAGCCAGCGGGCGGGGCCGACGATGAAGAAGGCGTAGATCTCGTCAAAGTACCACTTGTTCAGGAGGAACCGGTACAGCACCGGGTTCGCCGCCGCCACGCGGCCCGGCAGGCCGGGGTCGCGGATGTAGAACTGGAAGGCGACAAGGAAGCCCAGGACCATTGCCACGAAGGGGCTGGCCTTGACCCAGGCCGGGGCCTCGTGCGCGGCGTCGAGGACGGCATCCGACGCCTCGGACATGAAGATCGCGCCTTCCGGGGCGTGGCCGGGCTCGGCGGCGTGGCCGGGTTCCGCCGTGGCTTCGGTTCCGGCGGCTGCCTCGGTCGTCGCGGCGGGTGCCCCTGTGGTCGCCGCTTCGGTCGTGGTGGCCTCGGTCGTCGCGGCGGCGGTCGCCTCCGCGGCAGGCGCGGCTTCGGCGGTGGCCTCATGCGCGGGCATGGCGAAGAAGGCGCGCATCTTGGCGTGGTCGCCGAAGAAGCTGTTGTACCAGACCATCCCCGCCAGAACCGCACCGACCGCCAGCACGCCCAGCGGGATCAGCATGACGGCGGGGCTTTCATGGGGCTGGTGCGCCCCGTGCCCGTGGCTATCGTGGCCGTGGTCATCGTGGCCGTGGCCGTGGTCATCGTGACCATGCCCATGCCCGCCCCAGCGGGCCTGCCCGTAGAAGGTCAGGAACATCAGCCGCCAGGAATAGAAGCTGGTGAACATCGCCGCGATGACCAGCGCCCAGAACGGGAAGGCCTGCCCGCTGGCATAGGCGCTTTCGATGATCGCATCCTTCGACAGGAAGCCTGCGAAACCGATATGGGTCAGCGGAATGCCGACGCCGGTGATGGCGAGCGTGCCGATCATCATCGCCCAGAAGGTCATCGGGATATGCCGGCGCAGATCGCCGTAGTGCCGCATGTCCTGTTCGTGGTGCATCGCGTGGATGACCGATCCGGCCCCAAGGAACAGCATCGCCTTGAAGAAGGCATGCGTGAACAGGTGGAACATCGCCGCGCCATAGACGCCCGCGCCCGCCGCCACGAACATGTACCCAAGCTGCGAACAGGTCGAATAGGCGATCACGCGCTTGATGTCGTTCTGCACCAACCCGACCGTCGCCGCAAAGAACGCCGTCGCCGCACCGATGTAGAGGATGAAGGTCTTGGCCTCGGGCGCGTATTCGATCAGCGGCGACATCCGGCAGACCAGGAACACCCCCGCCGTCACCATCGTGGCCGCGTGGATCAGCGCCGACACGGGCGTCGGCCCCTCCATCGCGTCGGGCAGCCAGGTGTGCAGGAACAGCTGCGCCGACTTGCCCATCGCGCCGACGAACAGAAGGAACGCGAGCAGGTTCGCGGCGTTCCACTCGGTCCACAGGAATGTCACCTGCGTTTCCGCCAGCCGGGGCGCGGCGGCGAAGACGTCGTCCATGTTGATCGAGTCGACCAGGTAGAACAGCCCGAAGATGCCGAGCGCAAAGCCGAAGTCACCCACGCGGTTGACGACGAAGGCCTTGATCGCGGCGGCGTTGGCGGATGCCTTGCGGTAGTAGAACCCGATCAGCAGGTAGGACGCGACGCCCACGCCTTCCCACCCGAAGAACATCTGGACGAGGTTGTCTGCCGTCACCAGCGCCAGCATCGCGAAGGTGAAGAACGACAGGTACGCAAAGAACCGCGCCTTGTACCAGTCGTCCGGCCCCCAGTTCTCGTCATGGTCCATGTAGCCAAGCGAGTACATGTGGACGAGCGCCGAGACGGTCGTGACCACGATCAGCATGATCGCGGTCAGCCGGTCGAGCCGGATCGCCCAGGACGTGTCGAGCGACCCCGACTGGATGAAGTTCAGGATGTGGATGTGCTGGGTTTCACCGTTGAAGGTGAGGAACACGATCCAGGAGAGGACGCAGGCGAGGAACAAGAGGCCCGTCGTCAGGTACTGCGCCGCCTGCTCGCCGATGATCCGCCAGCCGAAGCCCGCGATGAGGGCGCCGACGAGGGGCGCGAAGAGGATGATCTGGGGAAGCACTGGGGATCAGCCTTTCATCACGTTGACGTCTTCGACATCGATGGTGCCGCGGTTGCGGAAGAAGCAGACGAGGATCGCAAGCCCGATGGCCGCCTCTGCCGCCGCGACGGTCAGGACGAACATCGTGAAGACCTGGCCCTGAAGGTTGTGGAGGTAGGCCGAGAAGGCGACGAAGTTTATGTTGACGGCGAGCAGCATCAGTTCGATCGACATCAGGATGACGATCACGTTCTTCCGGTTCAGGAAGATGCCGAAGATGCCGATCACGAACAGTGCTGCGGCGACGCCGAGGTAGTGGGTCAGGGTGATCATTGGTTTCCCTCTACTGGAGCGGCAGAGTGACTTGGCTGAAGAGTTCACAGGCGCAGTTCCTTGGGTCGGTGCGTCCGGTGCTAATCTGAAAACCAGCTCGAACGAAGGCGTCCGCCGCATCGCTGAGCCGCATCGGGTCCGGCAGTTTGTCCGTTTCATCTGCCTTGAGCAGCACGTCCGGGATTCTCATGTATTCGGCCTTGCCGCCGATGACATTCCCCGTATCCCACCAAGAGGAGTCGTCAGAAGCGGGAACAAGGCTCACGCCCGCGACATCCAGATACTCTCCGGTTAGACAGTCAAAAACGCGGTAAACATTGACAGGAGCGATTGGCGTCGTTGGCGCGAGCCGCGTTGCTCTCGCTTCGTAGTAGGCGCGATACCGCCAGACCAAATCTCCACCGATGTCACCGTACGGCTCGGTAAAGAAGCGTAGCACCATCTTGTCGGGCTCGTCACATTGAGTAAGGAACATGTGGGCTGAAGCTGGCATCGCTCCGAACGCGGCTATCGCCAGCGCAAGGGCCTTCCTCGCCAAGTGCCTCATTCCCTTCATCGTCCGTCGCCCCGTAGGGTGGGTTTTCAACCCACCGTTTCGCCTCGTGGTGGGTTGACACCCACCCTACATTTCAACGCCCCGGCGCAGGCCGGGGCACCGATCCATATCTCACGCCCCTAGGGCTCGAGACCCCGGCCTCAAGCCGGGGCGTTCATCCCTGCCCCCTCGGGGCCCCGGCCTGCGCCGGGGCGGGTCAGGGGCTGTTCTAAAGCCCCTGACCCGGCTTCACGTCCACCAGTTCCATCGCCTTGGCCGGGTCGCGCCACATCTGGGCCAGCACGTCCTGCCGCTTGATGTCCTTGCGGTGCCGGAGCGTCAGGACGATCGCCCCGATCATCGCGACCAGCAGGATCAGCCCCGCCGTCTGGAACAGGTAGAAATACCGGTCGTAGAGCAGCATCCCCAGCGCGCGGGTGTTTTCCACATCGCCCGTCACCGGCGCGTCGGCCAGCGCCACGCCCTCGGCGGACGTCCAGGACCCGAAGGCGATGGCGAGCTGCATCAGGATCACCACCCCGATCAGCAGCCCCAAGGGCATGAACCGCGCCATCTCGCCCTTCAGCTCGGCGAAGTCGACGTCGAGCATCATCACCACGAACAGGAACAGCACCGCCACCGCGCCCACATAGACGATGACAAGGAGCATCGCCACGAACTCGGCCCCCAGAAGCACGAACAGCCCGGCGGAGGACAGGAACGCGAGGATCAGCCAAACGACCGAATGCACCGGGTTGCGGCTGATGGTGACCATCAGGCCCGCGGCCACGGCGGATACGGCAAACAGGTAGAAGGCGAAGGCGGCGAAGGTCATTCGCGATCCCCCATGTCATCGAAAACGGATTTGGCGATCTCGAGCGCCTTGGTCATGGCCGGAAGGCCCGCGAAGATCGACATCTGGTAGATGACCTCGGCAATCTCGCGCTGCGTCGCCCCGGCCTCGACCGCGTGGCGGATGGTCAGGCGCATCTGCGGCTCGCCTTGCGCGCCGAGCACCGTCAGCGCGCCCAATGTCACCAGCAGGCGGGTCTTCGCGTCCAGCCCCTCGCGGTTGAAGGTGCGGCCGAACCACGCCTCCATCATGTCCTTGGTCATCGTGGGCATGAACTTGTCCAGCCCCGCGAAGTTGCCAAGGTTGAAGCTTTCCAGCGCAGGGTTGAAGGCGCGGGCCATGTCCTGGCCCTGCTCCAGCATCTGCGTGAAAAGCTTCTGGAAGGCGTCGGTCATGGGCGGCGTCAGCCCTTTACGCAGAGGAAGAAGTTGACCGAGGCATAGTTCGCCGTCGCATCGGTGAAGAGGCCGAGGTTCGACTTCGCCTGTTCGCCCGACAGCGCATAATCGGGCGAGGTTGCCAGCGCCACCTGCCCGCCCGCCGTCCAGCCCTCGGGGCAGCCGCCCTGGGTGGCGGACAGGACGATGCTGCCCGCGGCCAGACCCGGGCCTGCGGGGCCTTGCGCCCCGGCAGGTCCCTCTGGCCCCGCAGGACCGGCAGCGCCCGCCGCACCCGCTTCGCCCGCCGGACCGGCAGGGCCGGCCACGCCCGCTTCGCCCGCAGGCCCGGCCACACCCGCCGGGCCCCGGAAGGCCGGGGTCGCCAGCGCCAGCGCCGCCAGGGCCGCACCGCCCACCGCACCGAAGATCACCGACTCGATTCGCGTCACCATGTCCGTCCCCCCATCGTTACCCGTCCGCGTTCAGCGGTACGGGGCGTCCATCTCGAGATTGCGGGCGATCTCCGCTTCCCAGCGGGCGCCGTTGTCGAGCAGTTTTTCCTTCGTGTAGTAAAGTTCCTCGCGCGTCTCGGTCGCGAATTCGAAGTTCGGCCCCTCGACGATGGCGTCCACCGGGCAGGCCTCCTGGCAGAAGCCGCAGTAGATGCACTTGGTCATGTCGATGTCATAGCGCGTCGTCCGCCGCGACCCGTCCTCGCGCGGTTCGGCGTCGATGGTGATGGCCTGCGCGGGGCAGATCGCCTCGCACAGCTTGCAGGCGATGCAGCGTTCCTCGCCGTTCGGATAGCGGCGCAGGGCGTGCTCGCCCCGGAAGCGGGGGCTGAGCGGGCCCTTTTCGTGGGGATAGTTCAGCGTGGCCTTGGGGGCGAAGAAGTACTTCATCCCCAGGCCGAAGCCCTTGATGAAATCCCAAAGCAAGAAGTAGCGGGTCGCGCGGGTCCAGTCGATCTGGGTCATGTTATCCCCCCACCGCCCAGCGCGCCCAGAAGCCGCCAAGCACCTCGAACTTCGCCAGGAACGCCACGATCACCACCCAGCCGATCGACAGGGGCAGGAACACCTTCCAGCCGATCCGCATGAGCTGGTCATAGCGGTAGCGGGGCACGATGGCCTTCACCATGGCGAACAGGAAGAAGAAGAACGCCATCTTCGCCACCATCCACACCGGCCCGTCGGGCAGGCCGGGGATGGGCGACAGCCACCCGCCGAAGAACAGCAGCGACGTCAGCGCGCACATCAGGAAAATCGCGATGTATTCGCCCGCCATGAACAGCAGGAACGGCGTGGATGAGTATTCCACCTGATAGCCCGCGACCAGCTCGCTTTCCGCCTCGGGCAGGTCGAAGGGCGGGCGGTTGGTTTCGGCAAGCGCCGAGATGAAGAACAGCGCCACCATCGGCAGGTGCGGCAGCCAGTACCAGCCGAAGAAGCCGTAGCCCGTGTCCTGCGCCTGCACGATGGCCGAGAAGTTCATCGAGCCCGTGGAGATGATGACGCCCACGATGATGAGGCCGAGCGACACCTCGTAGGAAATCATCTGCGCGGCCGATCGCAGCGACCCAAGGAACGGGTATTTCGAGTTCGACGCCCAGCCCCCCATGATGACCCCGTAGACCTCGAGCGAGGAGATCGCGAAGACGTAGAGGATCGCCACGTTGATGTCGGCCAGCACCCAGCCGTCACCGAAGGGGATCACCGCCCAGGCGATCATGGCAAGGACGAAGGACAGCATGGGCGCGAGGAAGAACACGAACCGGTCGGCCCCGGCGGGCACGACGACTTCCTTGACGATGTATTTCAGCGCGTCGGCCACCGTCTGCAGCAGGCCCCAGGGACCGACCACGTTCGGGCCCCGCCGCATCTGCACCGCCGCCCAGATCTTGCGGTCGCCGTAGACCAGGAACAGCAGGCTGATCATCACGAAGGCGATGACGGCCAGGCACTGGGCCATCACCAGCACCAGCGTTCCGAAGGGTGTTGCCAGAAACTCAGCCATCGTTCCCTTCCGTCTTCAGACCGTCGGAATTCCCTGTTCGGCGCAGTCCGCGGCGGCCACTTCGGCGTCAATCGACGCGATGCCGCCGGGCAGCCCCGGCGAGATGGTGTAAACAGCATCCGCTGTCCAAACGCCACCCTTCTGATCGACTTTCGTGCGCACGTGGCGGACGAAACTGAGGCCATGCGACAGCGCGTATCCGGCCGCGCCGCAGCGGGCATAGGCCGTCACCGCGTCCTCGCCAGCGCCGCGCCCCTGCATCTGGGCGCGGAAGCCGAACAGGGCTGCGTCAAGGGGCGTGACCGTCACACCCCGGTAGGCCGCGCGGGATGCCGCAGGGCGGTCGCCGGTGCCGCCACAGGCGGTCAGCACCGGGATCGCCCCTGCCAGTGCGGCACACAGACCCATGACGCGTCCCGCCCTCACTCCGCCGCCATCGGCGTGTCGGACCGACCGCGCGCCATCGCCGACAGCTCGGCCATCAGGGCCGAGGCGCGGGCGATGGGGTTCGTGAGGTAGAAGTCGCGGATCGCGGGCCGGAAGGCGGCATCGCCGAGCGTTCCGGCGGGAACCGGCGACCAGCCGTTGTCGGCCACCTGATCGACCGCGCCAAGGTGAGGATGCGCCGCGACGAGAACCTGCCGCAGCTGCCCCAGCGTATCCCAGGGCTGGGTCGCGCCCAGTTCCGCCGACAGCGCGCGCAGGATCGCCCAGTTTTCCTTGGCTTCCCCCGGCGCGAACCCGGCACGCAGGCTGAGCTGCGGGCGGCCCTCGGTGTTCACGAAAAGCCCGTTTTCCTCGGTGTAGGCGGCCCCCGGCAGGATGATGTCGGCGCGGTGAGCGCCCCGGTCGCCGTGGCTGCCTTGATAGATCACCACTGGCCCCGGCGCGATGTCCACCTCGTCCGCACCCAGGTTGTAGACGACCTCGGCCCCCACCATCGCGGCGGCCAGGCCGCCTTCGGTGACCGCGCCCACATCCATCGCGCCCACGCGCGATGCGGCGGTGTGTAGCACAAGGAACTTCGACGCGCTGTTTTCGGCCAGCTTCATCGCATGGCCCAGCACTTCGGCACCATCCGCCTCGGTCAGGGCCCCCTGCCCCACGATGACCAGCGTGCGTTTGGCGCGCGTCTCATCCGTGATTGCCAGCCCCGACAGATTGGCCAGCGCCGCGCGGTCAGTGCCGACATGGGCATAGTCGAAGGTCAGGTCCACCGCCGGGCCGACCAGCCCGATCTGCGCGCCTTTCGACCAGGCCTTGCGCAGGCGCGCGTTCAGGACCGGGGCCTCGTCGCGCGGGTTCGTCCCGATCAGCTGAATCATCTGCGCATCATCAATGTCGGCGATGGTGGCATTGCCCACATAGGCCGAGCGGTTGCCCGCGGGCAGCTTCGCGCCATCGGTGCGGCATTCAACCTTGCCGCCCTGGCCTTCGATCAGCTGCTTCAGCGCGAAGACCGCCTCGACCGGGGCCAGATCGCCCACCAGCCCTGCAACCTTGCGGCCCTTCATGGCCGTGGCGGCGGCGGCCAAAGCCTCGCCCCACGACGCGCGCCGCAGCTTGCCGTTCTCGCGGATATAGGGCGTGTCCAGCCGCTGCCGCTTCAACCCGTCCCAGACGAACCGCGTCTTGTCGCTGATCCATTCCTCGTTCACGCCGTCATGGTTGCGCGGCAGGATGCGCATGACCTCGCGCCCCTTGGTGTCCACGCGGATGTTGCTGCCAAGGGCATCCATCACGTCGATGGTTTCGGTCTTGGTCAGCTCCCACGGGCGGGCCGTGAAGGCATAGGGCTTCGACACCAGCGCGCCCACGGGGCAAAGGTCGATGATGTTGCCCTGCATGTTCGAGGAAAGCGTCTGGTTCAGGTAGGACGTGATCTCGGCATCCTCGCCGCGCCCCGTCTGGCCCATCTGGGTGATCCCGGCGACCTCGGTCGTGAAGCGGACGCAGCGGGTGCAGGAAATGCAGCGCGTCATGTGCGTCTCAACCAGCGGGCCGAGGTTCAGGTCCTCCGACGCCCGCTTCGGCTCGCGGTAGCGGCTGAAGTCCACGCCATAGGCCATCGCCTGATCCTGCAGGTCGCACTCGCCGCCCTGGTCGCAGATCGGGCAGTCGAGCGGGTGGTTGATGAGCAGGAACTCCATCACCCCTTCGCGCGCCTTCTTCACCATCGGGCTGTTGGTCTTGATGACCGACGGCTCGCCGTTCGGGCCGGGGCGGAGGTCTTTCACCTGCATCGCGCAGCTCGCCGTGGGCTTCGGCGGGCCGCCCACGACCTCGACCAGGCACATCCGGCAGTTGCCCGCGATCGACAGGCGCTCGTGATAGCAGAAGCGCGGCACCTCGATCCCTGCCTGTTCGCAGGCCTGGATCAGGGTCAGGTTCGGATCGACCTCGACCTCGGCACCGTCGATGATGATCTTGCGAAGGGCTGCCATCTACACCGTCTCCCGCGCCGCGTTGCCGACCTGCGCCAGCGGTGTCTCGCGCGCGCGGCGACTTGTCAATCTCTGCAACGCAGCGCGAAGCCGCGCGAAAGGACGCGGGACCGGTTCAGTCGCCTCTGACGCGATCCGGACAGCCCGAAGGGCACCAATCCGGTCCTCGGTGTCGCGGCGCAGTCCGGGCAGGTCGATCAGCCCCCCGCACATCGCCTAGTTCTCGTACAAGAGATTGCCGATCAGCGAGCCCTTCGCGATTTCGGCCCGGCCGAGCGCGCAGGCACCGTCTGCCGCAGTCGCATTGTTCGCCGCCAGATAGTTCTCCGCCTTCGCTTTCAACGCGGCCTTCGCCGCGCCGTCCTTGACGAAGGCGTCGATCTCTTCGGCCGCATAGCCCTGCCCGACCGCCCATTTTTTCAGCGCGCGCAGTTCCATGTAGGCGCGGATCAGGCGCGGCGAGATGTCGGGGCACAGCGTGCGGATGCGGTCGGCGACGCGGCCCGCCAGAAGCCGCTCCACGACGTAATCGTTTTCGGACAGGGGCGGCAGGGCCGAGGCAGGCGCGGGACCACCAGCCAGCACCGCCGCCACCGCAAGGGCAGCCAGACCGTCGCGACCGGTCAGCTTCCGCATGACGGCATCTTCGTAAGATAGCCCTCGGGAATGAACTCGGCATAGGGCACGGGCATGGTACGGCCTTTCGCAAGGAGGTTGTTGTATTCCTGCACGATATCCCCTTCCGGTGTCACCTGCATCACACGTCCCTGCATGGGCGACGTGATCAGCCAGTTACCGCCCGGAAGCCGCTGATGCTCGCCCATCACAAAGCTGTCGAAGCGCAAGTCGCTATTGGTAAATTCCTCGTTAAATTCTCCGGTCGCGGGGCGAATTCGGATGACCGCCGAGCGGAAACGGTCGGTGTTGTTGGAAAACACCGTGATCGTGCCATCCTCGTGCCAGTCGGGGTCGTGCTGCATGTGCCAGGGGCCCCAGGAATGCCACTTGATCGCATGGGTGTCGCGGTCCAGCACCGCGACCAGGTCGATGTTGCGCACGTCGATCATCAGATCGCCCGCCTTGAAGCCGGGGAAGGCGGCGGCATAGGCGGCGGGCAAGGGTTCGATGTCGTTGATGTGGAACAGGTCCTTGCTGCCCGGCCCGGTCGAGCGGTCGAACTTGAAGTCGCGCGGGATCTTCAGGATCATCCGGTTGCGGTCGCTTTGGCCGACGATGTCGTCGATCAGGTCGATGACCTCGAGCGGCTCGCCGGTCTTTTCGTCGAACCGGAACAGGCGCTGGTCCTGACCGCCTTCCCAGGTGCCCGCCTGCACCACCCAGTAGCCGCCGCGTTCGTCGGGGCGGAAGGTGTGGTGGTAGACCTGGTCGTTCTTCGCCCAGACCGGGTTCGCGCAGCCATCGAGCCGCGCCAGACCCTTGCCGTCGTCGAAGTTCACCAGGAGGTCGCCGTCGGGCAGCAGGTGGGCGGTGTGCACGAATTCGCCGGGGATGTGCTTGGGGTTTATCTTCGAGGCATCGACATGCCAGGAATGCAGGACCGTCCCGTCACGGTCGATCAGGTCGGTGACATAGGCCACGTTCGGCACGTCCATCCGGTTGACCAGAAGGTAGCCCCTTTCGGCCTTGGCACCGTCATGCAGGGTATAGCGCGCCTCGGGTGCCCCGGCGGCCAGACGCTGCACCGTGTCCTTGGGCAGGAAATACCCGACCTTCAGCCAGGAATTGATCTTGTTCCGCACGTCGTTGGCCGCGCGGTAGAGCATCCAGTCCTTTTCGACCGCCCGCATCCCGAGCGCAAGACCGCCCATCGCCGCAACATAGACAAGCGCCACCAGGGCGATGAAACGACCCATGTTTCCTCCGTCGGCCCCCGCCCGGCGGAAACATCATTCCCCACAGGCCCGCGGTTACGCAAGCTGCATGCTGCAACCTGGCCGAATCTTTGAACAAAGGGGGCAGGCCTGCAACGACCGTGCCCGCCCCGGCGTCACTCCGCCGCCACCTGCGCGCAGGCCCGCGTCCGGTAGAGCCGCGCCTGCGGCAGATGCGCCCAGCCGAAGGCATGGTCGCTGTCGCCGTGCGCCTCGCGGTGGGCGAGGCGATCGAGCGCCTCGTCGAGCGTGGGGCGGTGACCGGCGGGCACCCACCACATCACGAAATGCATCTTGCCAAGAACCTCGAACCATTCCGCCCGGCGTTCGTAGAACTGCCGGTGGACGGTGTTCCAGACGAAGGCCTCCATCGTCTCGACCGACTCCCACACCGTCAGGTTGCTAACGAACTGCGGATCGCCGCCTATGGCGTTCTCGGTGTTCCCGGTGCCCGGCGCGCCCGAGCCCTCCATCATCCAGACAAATCCGGGCATCCGCTTGCCGAGGCCGTTGACCCGGTCGAGCGCCGCCATGAACTCCGCCACGCGGGGGTCGGAGGTGGGGGCGAGGAGGCGGCCGATGTTCAGTTCGGCGAGGTGGTGGGAATGAAGCTCGGTCAGCATTTGTCCTCCATCCGTATCCATTGGCCCGTACAAGCCGCATCAAAAGTCCAAGTCTCACCCGAAAGCACACCATTCTTTGCTCCGGAAGGGTGGCCGTCGAGATACATGCAGATCAAATCGTTTGTCAGCATGGCCAGCACCCGCGCGCGGTCATGCGACAAATCACTCGCCCGCGAAATCGCGATCCTGAAAGACCGCCGCTGTTCGGATATCCATTCGACGTCAACGCTTCGCCGCCGTCCATCAAAGGACGTTTCGCTGTGCCGACGGTCCACGCGAAGACCGCTGCAATCTGTCACCAATGGATCGGCCACGGCTGGTATCGCCCAGACGCAAACCGCAAGAGAGGTCAGGAGACCGATCGTTTTCCGTCGCCCGTCGGCACAAGGCCAAAGCCGCCGAAACCGATGTGAAGAATTGCCGTGAACATCGGGACGCTGGTCGCTCACGCACACCCCTCCACAAACACCCATGTCGCCGTCGCATCCTCATACCGGTCGTTGATCGACGTCAGCACGCCGCCCGCCCCGCATTGCGCATCGGCGTCCCGGCGGGCGCGGGCACCGTCGGCGTAGGTGTAGGGCGCGGCGGGCGAGGTGACCGACAGCGCGGCGCTGGGGGATGGGGGCGAAGGTGGCTCGGGCGCGCCGCAGGCCGTCAGGGCGGCCAACAGGGCTGCGGCACATGAGCCGGTTGGCAGTCCGCGCGCGGCGGACCGCCGGCGCGGGGCCAGACCAATCGCCTGCGCCGGGCTGCGCATGGTCACAGCTTTCCCGTCAGCCAGTACCACCCCAGCACCAGCACCAGACACGCCAGAAACACCGGCACGAACCGCGCGAACCCCGCCAGCGCGACGAACAGCCCCCACCCCACTGCCGCCCCCGCAGCACCCCATCCCGCAGTGGCAAGGCCGCCGGTGTTCCACGCCAGCCAGACGCCCAGCACGAGGCCCAGCACCGCCCCGGCAACGGCCCAAATCGACCGCCAGCCGCCCCGCCCGAGGCCGATTTCGAGGAGGGAGGCTAGGAAGTCGGTCATCTAGGGTGCCCATCGTCCGATCTGTTTTGCGTGTTTATCACAAACGCAACGAAGGGCAGAGCCAGACCGCCGGGTGGGCGCAGCCACGCCGTTGATCTGTACTTTATGGTGACGCTCCCCCGACGGCGTTCTAGCAGGCAAACGCTGCAGAAGCGCCTTCCCCCCGTTCGTATTGGGAGGGCGGTCGGGCGCTGCCCGGGCCGCTTCGCGGCTGGTCCGGGCAAGGGGAGGAAGACGAGGGCAAGAAAGCCGCAAGTCCGCGCAAGCCTTCGCGCAGGCAACCGCCGTAGGGCGGGCTTCAGCCCGCCACGCACCGGACGATGGGTGGCGGGCTGAAGCCCGCCCTACGGTTGACAAAGATTTAACGCCACACAGGAACGTAAGTGATTTCAACAACTTACCAATTTGTCCACACGTGGACACACCCTCACTCCGCCGCCATCGCCCCCATCCGCCCCGTCTTCCGTGCCTTGATCCGGTCCTCGATCTCGCCCCGGAACTGGCGGATCAGGCCCTGGATCGGCCAGGCCGCGGCATCGCCGAGCGCGCAGATCGTATGGCCCTCGACCTGCTTTGTGACCGACTGGAGCATGTCGATCTCTTCGATCTCGGCCTCGCCGCGCACCAGCCTGTCCATCACCCGCATCATCCAGCCGGTGCCCTCGCGGCAGGGGGTGCATTGGCCGCAGGACTCATGCTTGTAGAACTTCGACAGCCGCCAGATCGCCTTCACCACGTCGGTGGACTGGTCCATCACGATGACGGCGGCGGTCCCAAGCCCCGAGCGCTTTTCCCGCAGCCAGTCGAAATCCATGATCGCGTCGGCGCATTCCTCGGCGCGCAGCATCGGCACCGACGACCCACCGGGGATCACGGCCTTGAGGTTGTCCCAGCCCCCCCGGATTCCTCCGCAATGTCGGTCGATCAGCTCGCGGAAGGGGATCGACATCGCCTCTTCCACCACGCAGGGGTTGTTGACGTGGCCCGAGATGGCGAAGACCTTGGTGCCGGTGTTGTTCGGCCGCCCGAAGCCCGCGAACCACGCGGCCCCGCGCCGCAGGATGGTGGGCACCACGGCGATCGATTCGACGTTGTTCACCGTCGTCGGGCACCCGTAAAGCCCCGACCCCGCCGGGAACGGCGGCTTCATGCGGGGCATGCCCTTCTTGCCTTCCAGGCTTTCCAGCAGCGCGGTTTCCTCGCCGCAGATATAGGCCCCCGCACCGTGGTGCAGGTAGAGGTCGTAGTCATAGCCCGACCCGCAGGCGTTCTTGCCCAGGAACCCCGCCTCATAGGCCTCGTCAATCGCCTGCTGCAGGCATTCCCGTTCGCGGATGTATTCGCCCCGGATATAGATGTAGCCCGCGACCGCCCCCATCGCGAACCCGGCGATCAGGCAGCCTTCGACCAGCGTGTGCGGGTCATGCCGCATGATCTCGCGGTCCTTGCAGGTTCCGGGCTCGGATTCGTCGGCGTTCACCACCAGATAGGACGGCCGCCCGTCCGACTGCTTCGGCATGAAGGACCACTTCAGCCCCGTCGGGAAGCCCGCGCCCCCGCGCCCCCGCAGACCGGACGCCTTGACCTCTTCGATCAGCTTGTCGCGGCCCAGCGCCAGAAGGTTCTTCGTCCCGTCCCAATGCCCGCGCTTCATCGCGCCCTTCAGCGAACGGTCGTGCATCCCGTAGAGGTTGGTGAAGATGCGGTCCTTGTCGTCAAGCATGGTCGTTCCCTCAGCCTCTGTCTGCATCGCGGGTCTGCCACAGCCGCCACGCGACCGCCAGCGCCCAGACGAAGGCGGCCAAAGCCGCCAGATCGAAAACCAGCGCAAGGCGCGGGTCCCAGCCCATCCGGCCGCCCAGCGCCTGCGCTGCCAGCCATAGCAGCATCGTTCCCGCGATGGCGAGCGCGACGCGCCGCGCGCGGGCGGTGAAGGCCGTGTCGTCGCGTGACGGCTGGTCAGGCATTCGGGTCGGTGCCCCCTATGTCGCGGTCGGCCGTTTCGTCATCGGGCGCGTCCCCCTCTGGCGCGGCCCCGTTGCGCAGCACGGGGGCCACGGCGGCAAGGATGCGGGCCTGCCGCACCCAGCCGTCGCGGGTGATGCGTCCATAGAACCGTCCCAGCCGCGCATCAATCGCTGCGATGTCGCGGGCCTTCCAGGCCGCGATCTGGTCGAAATGCCAGACGCCTTGCGCGTTCAGCAGCTGTTCTAGCGCGGGGCCGATACCGCGGATCAGTTTCAGGTCGTCCGGCTTGCCGCCCCGAGGCGTGGCAAGGGGCTGGAACGAAACCGGCCCCTCGGCCCCCGCGCCGCGTGCGGATGCCGGGACCGGCGTGCGCATGTGTGTCCTCTGGACCGCCCCCAGGATGCCCGTCTCTTCGACCGACCGCCGGGCGACGGGCTTGGCCGCGCCGGGCCGGATGGCCGACGTCTCGTCGATTGGCCGGGCCTGCAGCAGCGCGGTGCCTGCGGAAACGGTGCGGTCGGCGGCAGGTTCCGCGGGATGATCGTCCCCAGCAGGCCGCCTGTCAGGGTTCGCCGCGGCCGCAGGCGGCACCAGCCGACCAAGTCCGGCCGACCCCGACGCGTCGCCGGTGGCCGCGACATCCGGGCGCACGGGCCCCGCCGTGCTGGCCTGCGCGGCCTCAGCCGCCCGATAGGCGCGTGACGCGGTGCAGAACGACCAGCCGAGCAGAACGCCCAACCCCAGCGTCAGCACCGCCCACACGCCGACCGCAAGGGGCCAGGGGACATGCGCCAGTGCCCAGAGCGCGAATGCCGCGACGCCGCCCATGACAGTCGAAACCGCCCAGCACCGCCGCCGACATTCGTTCTCCGCCCAGCTTCGCGCCATTGGCCCTCGTCAGATCTTGCCGCCGCGGGCCAGCACCTTCGCCTGCCCGACCCAGTCGTCGCGGGTCACCCGCCCACGGAAGCCTTCCAGGTTGTCGTCCACCCAGGCAATCTCGTCCGCGCTCCAGGCGGCGATCTGGTCGAAGTGGAAATACCCCAGGCGGTGGCACAACTCCTCCAGCTTGGGGCCGATGCCCTTGATGATCTTGAGGTCATCCGCCTTGCCCCCGCGCGGCGCGGCCAGCCCCTCGGGCTTTTTGCCGACCGCCGGAGACGCCATAGCAGCGGCAGGCTGGGCAGGAGGCGGCGCGGCCGTCATGGCGGGCGACGGATCCGGCGTGGCGGGGGATGTTGAGGCGGGGGCCGGCGCGGGTTCGGCAACGCGGGCCGGGGCGGCGACCGCCGGTTTCGGCGCGGCAAGGTTGGGGCCCGCCCGGTCGGGCGCATGCATCGCCACGAACAGGAACACCGCCACCGCCGCAGCGACCGCGACGCCGACACCCGCGGCGGGGGCATAGTCCCACCCGCCCACGACAATCGCGATTCCGAAGGCCACAAGGCCAACTCCGGCGGCGAGTACCCCAACAAGGGCCAGCGAGCCCTGGGTCTGGTCGTTCGTCATCTCGTCCTTCCCTCCCGTTGTCCGCAGTCGCGGGGCTTTGCCCGCCGTTTCTTCCTTGCCGCAGTCCGGCGACCGCAGCGCGGCCCGGGGCGGTCTTCGGGCCGGTGTTGCTCGGCGTCTCCTCCCGCCGTCGTCCGCGTCACCGGTCCGACGGGATCACGCCCCGGGCACCCTGCCCGCGCCCCGACCGATTGCCCGACTTTCCGCCCTGCCCTGACCCGATCAGGATTTCCCCTTGGCCGCCAGCACCTTCGCCTGCCCGACCCAGTCATCACGGCTGGCCCGGCCCTTGAAACCTTCAAGATTGCTGTCGATCCACGCAAGCTCTTTCTCGGTCCAGGATGCGATCTGGTCGAAATGGAAGATGCCAAGGCTGTGCAACAGCTTCGCAAGCTTGGGGCCGATGCCGACGATCACCTCCAGATCGTCGGCGACACCGCCCCGGGCCGCCGCAAGCGCTGCGGGGCGTGCAGCCCCGGCGGGCGGTGCCTCGGACACCGGTGCGGCCGGGGCCTTGGCCGTGGGTGCGGGCGCGGGCGCGGATTTCGCCGCCACCTTCGGCGCGGGCTTTGTCTCGTGCTTTGTCTCGGGCTTTGACGCGGGCTTCGCCCGTGCCGTCGGCGCGGCCACCGCGACCCCAAGCCACGGCGTCGTCAGCGGCTCTTCCGTCCCGTCGATGCGCTTGACCGTGTCCTTCAGGTCCACCGCCCGCTGGGCCGACCCGTTCCACTGCGTGCGTCCGCTTTCGAACTCCTTCAGGCTGGTCAGCCCGCTGGCCGGTTCGCAGGAATAGCGACCGTTCTGCGGCCCCGGCACCGGCACGCGACCGGCGGCGAATTCGTCCAGCAGCGATTCCAGCTTCGCGGGCGTCAGGTCCTCGTAATAGTCCTTGCCGATCTGGGCCATCGGTGCATTGGCGCAGGCACCCATGCACTCGACCTCTTCCCAGCTGAACTTGCCATCGGCGGAGCGTTCGTGCGCATGGGCCGCGATCTTTTTCTTGCAGACGGCGATCAGGTCCTCGGCCCCCATGATCATGCAGCTGGTGGTCCCGCAGACCTGCACATGGGCGACGTCGCCCACGGGCTGCAGCTGGAACATGAAGTAGAAGGTCGCGACCTCCAGCGCCCGGATATAGGCCATGCCCAGCATGTCGGCGACAGCCTCGATGGCGGGCTTCGACAGCCACCCCTCCTGCTCCTGCGCGCGCCACAGAAGCGGGATGATGGCGCTGGCCTGACGGCCCGGCGGATACTTGGTGATCTGCGCCCTGGCCCAAGCCGCGTTGGCGGGGGTGAAGGCGAAGGCGGCGGGCTGGTCGTGGTAGAGACGGCGGAGCATTACTTGCACTTCCCGGTCTTGAGCGTGATCCCCGAGCTGTCGAAGGACAGCGTCCCCTCGGCCATCATCGCGTCGGCCACCGGGTTCAGCGTCTCGGGCGTGAAGCCCGCATCCGTGAACGCCTTCTCGGCCGCGTCGGGGGCGAGCGTGCAGCCGTTCGCCTCCAGCACCGCGATGACCTTGTCCTTCTGGGCGGCCATGTCGGGGGGGGCTGTGTCGGCCAGCGCGGGGGTGGCGAGGAGGAGCGCGAGGGTAAGGGTGCGGGGCATTCAGACTCTCCCAGTGGCAAAGGCAACCGCGAAAGCGATGCTGATGAACGGGATCAGGACGGGGGCCATGGCGAGGCCCACGGGGGCGGCGATGATACCGGCAGAGAGGGCGATCATTGAGCGCCCTTCCCGGCAAGCTGCTCGTCGCCCAGCATGCGCAGGGCATCGGCGCAGTAGTCTGTGCCGGTGATCCATTGCAGCGCGCGGCCGTTGTTGATGATTTCGACGGTTTCGAAAGTTGCGGACGCGGCGAGCGCGTGAAACCATTTCGACCGGGCGATGATCTCAGAGAAGTCCACGTCGCGGATGGTACCATCATCGAAGGTCGCGCGAAGGATCGCGGCGCGCGGAACCTCCACTTCGACAACCCTCAAAGGGCCTTTCTTAGCGGCAAGCCAAGTCTTCGAATTGCGAGATAACCCGTTAACCATGCCGCCTCCCGAGAGAGACCACAAGGCTGCACAATTCTGCAACAGTAGATGACATCGGCGACCGCATCAATTCGTACTCTTTTCGATGTGCCATTCATAAGTACCCGCAAAATTGCTATCCTTTTTTGCAGCGTTCACACCCGTTCCGTCGCCTGCTCCCAACAACCGAGTCTCACTGTCGAAAATCGCAGTAATCTTTATCGGTACCGTGTACCTTACAATAGAAACGTCCCCACTCAAATCACTCTTAGTGACAAAATTTTTGAAGTCTGGAAGGTCAAGTTTCTTCTTGATGGCGGCAATTTCCACGTCATCCAAATCCTGATGATCGTATATCGTCGTGGGATTGGCACCTTGCAGTACGGTCCTGTGGGCATTCTTGATATCATCCCAGGTCTTCAACTCATCCCGCAAATAAAACAATACACCAATCGCGCCAATAAGCACGCCGACAATCCCAGACAAGAATGTTGCGATCACCGAAATGTTTTTCGCTGCGCCTGCAGACCTCCCAATAAATCCATTGTCGCTCACCTATCCACCTCGCCGAACACGATGTCCATTGTCCCGATGATCGCCGCCACATCCGCCAGCTGGTGCCCCTTGGCCATCCAGTCGATGGACGCCAGATGCGGGTACCCCGGCGCCCTGATCTTCGCGCGGTAGGGTTTGTTCGTCCCGTCGGCCACCAGATAGACGCCGAACTCGCCCTTCGGCGCCTCGACCGCCGCATAGACCTCGCCTGCGGGGACCTTGAAGCCCTCGGTGTACAGCTTGAAGTGGTGGATGAGGGATTCCATGTTCCGCTTCATGTCGCCGCGCGAGGGCGGCGTGATCTTGCCGCGGGCCAGCACGTCGCCCTGCCCCTCGGGCGCGCGCAGCTTGGCGATGGCCTGCAGGATGATCATCGTCGATTCCCGCATCTCGGCCATGCGGCACAGATAGCGGTCATAGCAGTCGCCGTTCTTGCCGACCGGCACCTTGAAGTCGAACTCGTCGTAGCACTCATAGGGCTGCGCGCGGCGCAGGTCCCACGCCATGCCCGACCCCCGAACCATCACGCCGGAATAGCCCCACCTCAGCGCATCCTCGGGCGTCACGACGCCGATCAGGGCGTTGCGCTGCTTGTAGATGCGGTTTTCGGTCAGCAGGCCGTCCAGATCGTCCAGCACCTTGGGAAAATGCCCGGCCCATTCCTCGATATCGTCCAGAAGCTTGGGCGGCAGGTCCTGATGCACGCCGCCGGGGCGGAAATACGCGGCATGCAGCCGCGCCCCGCAGGCGCGTTCGTAGAAGATCATGAGCTTCTCGCGCTCTTCGAACCCCCAAAGCGGCGGGGTCAGCGCGCCGACGTCCAGGGCCTGCGTGGTGACGTTCAAGAGGTGGTTCAGGATTCGCCCGATTTCCGAATACAGAACCCGGATCAGGCTCGCGCGGCGCGGCACGACCGTACCCGTCAGCCGCTCGATCGCCAGGCACCAGGCATGTTCCTGGTTCATCGGGGCCACGTAATCCAGCCGGTCGAAATAGGGCAGGTTCTGCAGGTAGGTGCGGGACTCCATCAGCTTTTCGGTGCCGCGATGGAGCAGGCCGATATGCGGGTCGCACCGCTCCACGATCTCGCCGTCCAGCTCCAGAACCAGCCGCAGAACGCCATGCGCCGCAGGGTGTTGCGGGCCGAAGTTTATGTTGAAGTTGCGGATGCGCTGCTCGCCCGTCTCGAAATCGGTCGAGCCGTCGTCGTAGGTGTTCCTGCGGATATCGCCGTCCATCATGCTGTCCTTCCGCCGCCTGCGTCCGTCATTCGAAGCCCTCTGACATCGTCTTCTGCCAGGCCTTGGGCAGCACCGGAAACCGCGCGGCAACGGCCTCATATTGCGGGCGCAGCCGCCGCCGTATCGCCGCGCGTTCCTCAGCCGTCAAGCTGACCTCTTGCCCTTCATTCACACGATGGGCGAAATCGACGGACATGGGTTTGATTCCGAGGAACTTGCACAATCTGCGTGCACCATACGGCGTGGGCAGGTCTTCGTAGAACATGACCAACTGCCGATCCTTCGGTATGCTCGCATCCATCTTGGCCAGCATCGTCGCGTAATCGGCATGATCCCAAAGCGGGGTGATCTTGCCCGCCATGATTTCCGCCAGTTCGGCCCTTGCCGGGGCAGCGATATCGACGCCAGGTGGCAGCCGAAGGGACACGCCCATGCGCAAGTTGCTCCAGAACCGGGCAACGGGATCGCGCATCAGATAGATGAAGCGGGTTTCGTCCGCCACACCGACCATCCTGCGCAGCATGTCGACCGAAAGCGTCGTGTAGTTTGGGGTGATGTCCGCCACCAGCCGCTGTTGGCCCAATCCGTCCATCATGTAACGGAAATAGGCGTTCTTGTCCGTATGGCACGTCATCAGGACGCGGTGATAGTCCCGCATGTCCAGCATTTCCTTCAGCCATGCCGCCTGCACTTTCGGGGGCAGCCCGGGCAGTTGAGCCTCAAGCTCCCTGATCCGCGCAGCCAGACGGTTGGCGTGGAAGCGGACCGTCGATTGTTCGATGGCGTCGAAGTACTGCAATTCCTTCTGGCCGCGGATGTGGCACTCGGGATGGGCGCGCAGATACCGGTACAGCCAAGTGGTCCCCGCTTTAACCGCACCAAGACCAAAGAGGAACATCGGCGGACCGCTGCGACGTGGCGCAGCAGCCGTCTGTTCGGGAGATTGGCGAAACGGGAACGACTGCACCCGGCCTAGACCTTCTTCTCATCCCCCGGCAGAACGTATTTCGCGCCCTCCCACGGGGACATGAAATCGAACTGCCGGTATTCCTGCACCAGCTTCACGGGTTCGTAGACCACGCGCTTGACGGTTTCGTCGTAGCGCACCTCGGTATAGCCCGTGGTGGGGAAGTCCTTGCGCAAGGGGTGACCGCGAAAGCCGTAGTCGGTCAGGATGCGCCGCAGGTCGGGGTGGCCGGCAAACAGCAGGCCGAACATGTCGAACACCTCGCGCTCGAACCAGTTGGCGCTGGGGTGAAGCGCGATGATCGACGGCACCATGTCCCGCTCGCCCGCCGCCGCCTTCAGCCGGATGCGCTGGTTGCGGTGCATCGACAGGAAGTGCCAGACCACGTCGAACCGTTCGGGCCGCGACGGGTGATCGACCGCGGTGATGTCGACCAGCGTGCCGAACCGGCATTGGGGGTCGTCGCGCAGGAATTCGACCAGTGCGGGAACCGACGCCAGCGGCGCGGTGACGGTCAGCTCGCCGAAGGCGATGTCCGCCGACAGCACGTCAGCCGCGCGGGCGGCGCGCAGGTGGTCCGCAAGGGCGTTCAGGTCAGCCATGCGTCACCTCACCAGCGTGCCGGTCCGGCGGATCTTCCGCTGGAGCTGCAGGATCCCGTACAGAAGCGCCTCGGCCGTGGGCGGGCAGCCGGGGATGTAGATGTCCACCGGAACGATCCGGTCACAGCCGCGCACCACGGAATAGCTGTAGTGGTAATAGCCACCGCCGTTCGCGCAGGACCCCATGCTGATCACATAGCGGGGTTCCGGCATCTGGTCATAGACCTTGCGCAGGGCCGGGGCCATCTTGTTGGTCAGCGTGCCCGCGACGATCATCAGGTCTGACTGACGGGGGCTGGCGCGCGGCGCGGTGCCGAAGCGTTCCAGGTCATAGCGCGGCATCGACACCTGGATCATCTCGACCGCGCAGCAGGCAAGGCCGAAGGTCATCCAGTGCAAACTGCCGTTCCGCGCCCAGTTGATGATGTCTTCGGTCGTGGTCAGCAGGAAGCCCTTGTCCTGCAACTCGCGATTGAATTCGGCGGCAGCGACGTCACGGTCGGCGCCGACGGCAGTTCCGGTCATCACTCCCAATCGAGTGCCCCCTTCTTCCATTCATAGGCAAAGCCCACGGTCAGAACCGCCAGGAACGCCATCATCGACCAGAACGCCACTATCGAGATGTCTTGGAACGCCACCGCCCAGGGGAACAGGAACGCCACCTCAAGGTCGAAGATGATGAACAGGATCGACACCAGATAGAAGCGCACGTCGAACTTCATCCGCGCGTCGTCGAAGGCGTTGAAGCCGCATTCGTAGGCGCTGACCTTTTCGGGGTCGGGGTTGCGGACGGCCACGATCACGGCAGCCAGGATCAGGATCAGGCCCAGCGCGACGGCCATGCCCAGAAACACAAGGATGGGAAGGTATTCCCGAAGAAGCGCGTCCAAACCGGTCTCCGATCTCTGGCCCGTTTTTCGCTGGCGGACTCGCGCGTTGCGGCACCGCAGCGTCCGTTTACCCCCCCACCATAGCACGGTCAACCGAAGGGGGGTTAAAGTTCGGTGAAAGTCGGGGCGGAAGCGGAGGGTTGGCCGTCCCTACCGCACCAGGCGGACCGCGACCCCAAGGTCCAGTCCCTCCCACGCGCGGTCCGCTGTCATGACCGTCGCGCCAAGCTCTTTCGCCAGCGCCAGACAGCAGCGGTCGCCAAGCGACAGCCCCCGCCCGCGCGTCTCGGCCCGCCACAGGCCCGCCTGCACGGCCTGGGCGGGGGTGAGGGGGCGGCAGATCCTGCCGAATTGCTCGGTGATCACGGCGAGTTGGGCCGACGGTGCATGCCGTTCAACACATTTCGAAATGACTTCGGCAAAGTTGACCGCGCTGATGGCCGCCCCAGCAAAGACGTCCGCCAACTCGATGGCCCCCGGCTCTCCGAAAATGCTGGCCAGCACCACCGATGCGTCGAGTACGACGGTCTGGTTCACTCCCGCTCCGCCTCGGCGCGCTTTTCGGCTATGAATTCATCGACGACGCTTTCACCCGGCCGCTTCAGATGCGCAAGCATCCCCTGCATCCTCCGGACTTCCGCCTTGAGGCTCGACAGCACGATCCGCCCGTCCTCGACCCGGATCGTCACGTCATCGCCCCGTGCGATCCCCGCCGCGTCGCGCAGCGCGGCCGGGATCAGCACCCGGCCGTCGGGCCCAAGGGTGGCCTGCGAGAACGGCGCCTGACTCTCTGCGAATCCTGGATTTACTGGCATCTTCTTCTCCGCTGACACTGTTCTCAAATATGTCATATCTCGCAATTCTGTCAATGACGCCATCCACGACAATTTTACCCAGCCGTGTAATGCAGCGACTTCCCCCTACCCCCCCGCCACCTCCTCCGCGATGATCCGCGCGATCTGCCGCGCGTCCTCCGTATCGAACGTCAAAGGCAGCCGCATGTCGATCAGCCCCGCCAGGATGGCATCCGTCCGGGGCAGCGCCTGCGGCGCGACATAGCGCCAGCTGACATGGCGCGAGGTGAAGGCCACCGGTTCCTCCGGCCCGAACCATTTCAGCTCCACGCCCCGCTTCAGGCACGCGGCCACCAGCGCCGCCACCCGCGCGCCCTCCCAACCAGGCAGCAGGAACTGGATCGACGACCCCACATAGGCCTCGGCCTGCGGACGGGGGATGGTGCGCAGGCCCGGCACGCCCTGCAACCCGGCCTCGACCGTGCGGTACAGGTCGTTCCAGCGGGCCACCTGCCGGGGCAGGTCGGCCAGCTGCGGCCGCAGGATCGCCGCCCTCAGGTTGTCCATCCGACCCGAGACATTGGGGGTCACATACTTGACCTTTTCGAACATTTCCGGCGGCGGAGCCGCCCTGTGCCGCCCAAAAAGCATGTAAGAACCCGACAAAACCACCGCCCGCGCCATCCCCTCGGCATCGTCCGAGACGAGGAACCCACCCTCGCCCGAGTTCATGTGCTTGTAGGTCTGGGTGGAATAGCAGCCGAACAGCCCGTGCCGCCCGCTGGGCACCCCCGCCCAACTGGCCCCCATCGTATGCGCGCAGTCCTCGATGACCGTGACGCCCATGCCCCCGCATACCTCCATCAGCCGGTCCATGTCGCAGATGTGACCCCTCATGTGGGACAGAAGCAGCACCTTCGCCCCGCTGGCCCCAGCCTTGGCCGCCATGTCGTCGATGTCGAGGACCAGGTCCTCCGTCACCTCGACCAGCACAGGCTCGGCCCCCACAGCCGCAATCGCACCCGGCACCGGGGCAAGCGTGAAGGCGTTGGTCAGTACCTTGTCCCCCGGCCCCACTCCCGCCGCCCGCAGGGCCGCCCCCATCGCATAACCGCCCGAGGCCACGGCCAGAGCATACCGCGCCCCCGTGAAGGCCGCGAACTCCTCCTCCAGGGCCGCGACCTCGCCCACCTCGCCCGGCACCACGTTATACCGATGCAGCCGCCCATGCCGCAGCACCGCCAGCGCCGCCGCGATCCCCGCCTCGGGGATCGGCTCCTGCTGGGTGAAGCTCTTGCTGAAGACCTCGCTCATGCCGCTGCCTCCGCCCCCCGCGCCCGCCCTGCCACCAGATACAGCACAAGCGTCACCCCGATCAGCCCCGCCGCCACCACAAATCCCACACCGGGCGACACCACCCACGCATCCTCACGCATGAAATGGCCGAAGACCTGCGCATAGAAGACCGTGCCCCCCAGCATCGCGATGTTGGTCAGGGACGACATCCCCCCCTGCAACTCGCCTTGAGCATCCTCGGGCACCGCCTTCGACATCATCGCGGTCAGCATCGGATGCACGAACCCCTCCGGCCCGTGCAATATGAACAGCAGGAACACCACGACAACCGACCCTGTCAGCCCATAGCCCAAGGCCGCCAGCGCCCCGCAGGCCAGGCCCACCAGCGCCACCTGCCTTTCGCCGAACCGCGTCGCGGGGCCGGTCAGCACGCCCTGGAAGAACGCCGTCACCAGGCCGTAGCCGGCCAGAGTCAGCCCCACCATCGCTTCGCTCCACCCGAACCGCGCGATGCCCCAGAAGGCCCAGATCGCGGGGTAGACCGAGGTTGCGAAGAACAACAGCGTCAGCACCGCCGCCATCGGCACGACGCCGGGATAAGCGCGGAAGACCTTCAGCGTCGCAAACGGGTTCGCCCGCCGCCAGTCGAACGCCCGCCGGTTCGCCGGGGCCAAGGTCTCGGGCAGCACGAACCAGCCATAGACGAGGTTCACCGCCGACAAAGCCGCCGCCACCCAGAACGGCACGCGCGGCCCGAACTCGCCCAGCAATCCCCCGATTGCAGGCCCCAGAACAAACCCCACACCGAACGCCGCCGAGACCATGCCATAGGCTTTCGCGCGGCCCTCGGGCGGGGTCACGTCGGCGATGTAGGCGTTCGCGATCACCCAGGACGACCCGCAAAACCCCGCCACGGCGCGGCCCAGGAACAGCCAGAACAACGTCGGCGCCCAGGCCGACAGCGCATAGTCGACGACCAGCCCCGCCACCGACAAAAGCAGCAAGGGCCGCCGCCCGAACCGGTCGGACAACCCGCCCATCACGGGCGAGAACAGGAACTGCGCCATCGAGAAGGCGAAGAACATCCACCCCCCGATCAGCGCGGCATCGGCCAGCCCGATATGGCCCACATCCTCGATCAGGCGCGGGATCACCGGCATCACGATCCCGAACCCCGCCATGTCCAGAAACACGGTGACAAGAACGAAGGTCACCGCGTGGCGGGACGGGGGGCGGGCGGTCATGGCGGAAATCCGGGCCTGGCAATCGGGATCGGGCGCGGGCCTGCGCGCCGCGGCGACCTTAGGTCAGCGCGCGCCAAGGGTCAAACCGCCCCGTGCCGTGCCGCCGGACATCCATGCCGCGCCTTTCCCGCGACAGGGGGGCCGCGAGCCGCTAGGCTTGCGTCGGACTGCCAGCAAGGAACCGCGCCATGCCGCATTCGCACGACGCCATCGCCGCCGTCGCAAAGGCCTATACCGACGCCTGGAATTCCGGGCGGCCCGATGCCGTGGCCGCCTTCTACGCCGCCACGGGTCACATCGTCATCAACCGGGGCGAGCCCTGGACCGGCCACGACGGCATCGCCCGCATGGCGGCGGGCTTCTTTGCCGATGTCCCGGACCTGCGCCTCACCTGCGACGGGCTGCGCGTCGCGGGCCGCCACGTGGTCTACCTGTGGACCTTCACCGGCACCCATTCCGGCACCCGCCGCCCCCTCCGCGTCCAGGGGTGGGAGGAATGGGACCTCGACGACGACCTGAAGGTCGCGGCCTCGCGTGGCTGGTACGACGCCGCCGGTTACGCGGCCCAGGTCGAGGGCCGCTGACACACGCGCCCCGCCCCGCCTCACTTTCTGTCCTCAAATATCCCGGGGGGTGCCCGAAGGGCGGGGGGCAGAGCCCCCCTCTTTTTTCCCCACCAACCGCGCCGCCAGCGCAGGCAAATCCTCGAACCGCTCCAGCAGTGCCTCCGGCGCCAGCCGCGCGATGCCCCGCCCCTCGGGCCCGAACGTGACCAGTGCCACCGGCACCCCCGCCGCCCGGCCCGTCAGCCGGTCTGTCTCGGTATCCCCCACAAGCATCGACCGCGCCACCGTTCCCCCGGCCCACTCGACCGAAGCGACATAGGGCGCAGGGTCGGGCTTCCGCACCGGCAGCGTATCGGCCCCCACCACCGACCCGAACAGCCCCCGCACCCCCAGCCGCGTCAGCAGGATTTCGGCCAGCCGCGCGGGCTTGTTCGTGCAGATGCCCGTCACGACCCCTGCCCCCCTGAGTGCCTCAACCGCCGCCACAGCCCCCGGATACATCCGTGTCTCGCGGTCGATCCCATCCTCATAGGCCGACAGCAGCACCGGATAGGCCCGGTCCACATCGTCCTCGCCGCCATAGCCCAGCCGCGAAAACCCCAGCCGCAGCATCGCCCGCCCGCCGTGAAAGGCGGTCAGCGCATCCGCCACCGCGTCGAGCGGCCGGCCCGCCCCCATCCCCTCGAAGGCCGCATTCGCCGCCGCGATCAGGTCGGCCGAGGTATCGGCCAGCGTGCCATCCAGATCGAAGATCACCGTCCGCGTCATGCCGCCACCGCCCGAATTCCACGCCCTTGCGGTGTTTCCCGCCTGCCAACAGTCCGCGCGGGGGACGATTGTAATCCCCGGTAAACTCATGTGATCCGCCCCGCCCTTGCGGCAAGGCCCTGCATCGGTAAAACACCCCTGATCTCTTGACCAGAAGGGTTTCATGGCCACCGCATTGATCGTCCTCGCCGCGGGGCTGGGCACCCGGATGAATTCCGACCTGCCCAAGGTCCTGCACCGGCTGGCTGGCGTTCCGCTCGTCATCCACGCGCTGCGCGCCGGGTCGGCGCTGGAACCCGACCGCACCATCGTCGTCACCGGCCACGGGGCCGAAGCGGTCACCAAAGCCGTCCACGCATGGGACGACACCGCGATCATCGCCCTCCAGCCCGAGCAGAAGGGCACGGGCCACGCCGTCGCCTGCGCGCTCCCCGCGCTTCAGGGCTTCACGGGCCGGGTCATCGTCCTTTACGGCGACACCCCCTTCCTGACGCCCGAGACGCTGGAGAAACTGAACGCCTCGCCTGCCGACGTGACCTTCCTCGGCTTCAGGGCCGAAGACCCCAAGCGCTACGGCCGCTTGATCGCAGACGGGGACGAGCTTCTGCGCATTGTCGAATGGAAGGACGCCTCCCCGCAGGAGCGTAACATCACGCTCTGCAATTCCGGCGTCATGGCCTGCGACGCGGACCTTCTCGCCACGCTCATCCCCCAGCTTGGCACCGCCAATGCCGCAGGGGAATACTACCTGACCGACCTTGTCACCCTCGCCCGCAAGGCGGGCCGCACGGCCAGCGTCGTCACCTGCGAGGAATCCGAGACGCTCGGCATCGACTCGCGCGCAGGCCTCGCCGAGGCCGAGGCGATCTTCCAGGCCCGCGCCCGCGCGCAGGCGATGGAGGATGGCGTGACGCTGATCGAGCCGGGCACCGTCCACTTCGCCTTCGACACCGTGGTCGGCCGCGACGCGATCCTGCACCAGCACGTCATCTTCGGCCCCGGCGTGACCGTCGAATCCGGCGCCGAAATCCTGCCCTTCTGCCATATCGAGGGCGCGCACGTTTCCACCGGCGCCCGCATCGGCCCCTTCGCGCGCCTCCGCCCCGGCGCGGAAATCGGCGACGACGCGCATGTCGGCAACTTCGTCGAGGTGAAGAACACCACGCTCGGCACCGGGGCCAAGGCCAACCACCTGACCTACCTTGGCGATGCCGAGGTGGGCGAGGGCACGAACATCGGCGCAGGCACCGTCACCTGCAACTACGACGGCGTCTTCAAGCACCGCACCGTGATCGGCAAGCGCGCCTTCATCGGGTCGGACACGATGCTCGTCGCCCCCGTCCGCGTGGGCGACGACGCGATGACGGCGACCGGCACGGTCGTCACCAGCGACGTGCCGGATGAAGCGCTCGCCATCGGGCGGGCACGTCAGGAAACGAAACCGGGCCTTGCCAAACGCCTGATGGACCGCCTGCGCGCCGAAAAGGCCGCGGGCAAGAAGGGGAACGCCTGACATGTGCGGAATCTTCGGCGTCCTGGGCCACCACGAAGTCGCCCCCCTTCTGGTCGAGGCGCTGAAGCGCCTCGAATACCGGGGCTACGATTCCGCGGGCATCGCCACGATCAACGGCGGGCGGCTCGACCGCCGCCGCGCCGTCGGCAAGCTCGTGAACCTCTCCGACCTCCTCGTCCACGAACCGCTCGCGGGCAAGGCGGGGATCGGGCACACCCGCTGGGCCACCCACGGGCCCGCGACCACGCGCAACGCCCACCCCCACCGCTCCGGCCCCGTCGCGGTCGTTCACAACGGCATCATCGAAAACTTCCGCGACCTGCGCGAGGAACTGGCGCAAAAAGGCCTCGCCCAGGAATCCGACACCGACACCGAAACCGTCGCCATGCTCTTGCGGTCCTACATGGACGGCGGAATGACCGCCCGCGACGCCGCTGTCGCCACGCTGGAACGGCTGGAAGGGGCCTTCGCGCTCCTCTTCCTCTTCGACGGCGAGGACGACCTGATGATCGCCGCCCGCAAGGGCAGCCCGCTCGCCATCGGGCACGGAAACGGCGAGATGTTCGTGGGCTCCGACGCCATCGCGCTGGCCCCCATGACCGACCGGATTACCTATCTGGAAGAGGGCGACTATGCCTTCGTCACGCGGGCAGGCGCCGAAATCTTCGACCGCGATGGCCGCCGCGCGAACCGCGATGCCGTGCGTATCCAGCTTGACCAGACCCGCATCGAAAAGGCGGGCTACAAGCACTTCATGGCGAAGGAAATCGCCGAACAACCCGTCGTGCTGGGCGACGCCCTTCGCCACTATGTCACCGACGGCCGGATCAACCTGCCCGAAGCCCTCGACTTCTCCGCCCTCGACCGCCTCACCCTCGTCGCCTGCGGCACCGCCTCCTACGCCTGCATGGTCGCGAAATACTGGTTCGAGACGCTGGCCGCCCTGCCTGTCGAAGTCGATATCGCGTCCGAATTCCGCTACCGCGAACCGCCGCTCCCCGAACGCAGCTACGCCCTGTTCGTCAGCCAGTCGGGCGAGACCGCCGACACCCTCGCCGCGCTGCGCTACGCGAAGGAAAAGGTGGCGAAGATCGTCAGCGTCGTGAACGTCCCCACCTCCTCCATCGCGCGGGAATCCGACGTGGCCCTGCCGATCCTGGCGGGGGTCGAGGTCGGGGTCGCCTCCACCAAGGCCTTCACCTGCCAGTTGCTCGTCCTCGCCCTTTTGGCGCTGAAGGCCGCGCAGGATCGCGGCCGCCTGACCGCCGCGCAACTCCAGCAGCACCTGTCAGACCTCGCCACCCTGCCCGGCCTTCTCAACCAGGCGCTGGCCCGCGAGGATGACATCCGCAAACTGGCCGAACAGGTGGCCGAGGCGCAGGACGTGCTCTTCATGGGGCGCGGCGCCATGTACCCGCTGGCGCTGGAAGGTGCCCTTAAGCTCAAGGAAATCAGCTACATCCACGCCGAAGGCTACGCGAGCGGCGAACTCAAGCACGGCCCCATCGCGCTCATCGACCGCATGGTCCCGGTCGTCGTCATGGCCCCAAGGGACGGCCTCTTCGACAAGACCGTCTCGAACATGCAGGAAGTCATGGCCCGCCACGGGAAGGTGCTCCTCATCACCGACGCGGCAGGCGCGCGCGAGGCAGGCGAAGGCACCTGGGCGCGCCTCGTCATGCCCACCGTCGCCCCCACCTTCGCCCCCATCCTCTACGCGGTGCCCGCGCAACTGCTGGCCTACCACACCGCCATCGCGAAGGGCACGGATGTGGACCAGCCGCGGAACCTCGCGAAGTCGGTGACGGTGGAATAAGGCCGCAGGCGGGCGACAAGGGCATGGCGCTGAGCATGTTCTGGGTCGATCTCTCGGAAACGTCTGCAGTCCGGCAGATCTATCGTCTGGGCATCGGCGTTACCGCGAACGATGATCGCGACGCCCGCGCCATTCTACGGGACCGCCTCGGGCCCAAGGTGGCAGACGCGATCACGTCGGTCCGACGGATTCGGTATGAGGATATCGACGACCGTCACGTCCGACCGAACATGGGCGCACACGTCATTCGAGGGGTTTGGTTTCCCAGCCTCGCCGTCTCCCCATGACCCCCTCTGACGCCCTCGCCCAACTCCGCGCCGCAGGCGATCCCGCGCGCGCCGCCGCGTCCGCCGCCTACCACAAGGCCCCGCGCGACTACCTCGGCGTCCCCGTCCCCGTCATCGACGACATGGCCCACCGCTGGCGCGCCACCCTCGATACCCCCGCCCGCACCGCCCTTGCCTCGGCCCTCTGGGACAGCGACATCCACGAAGCCCGCGTCGCCGCCACGAAACTCCTGACGCAAGCCCGCATCAAGGACGACGACCCCGTCTGGCACCTCATCGCCTCCTGGGTCCCGTCCTTCGACGGCTGGGCCATCGCCGACCACGCCTGCGACGCGGGCCGCCGCCGCCTTGTCGCCGACCCCACCCGACTCGACGAGGTGGAAGCCTGGACCCGCTCCCCCCACCTCTGGACGCGCCGGGCGGCGCTCGTCATCACGCTGCCCTGGACGCGCCAGAACCACCCCACCCCGCAGGACGAAGCCATCCGAACCCGCGTCCTCGGCTGGGCCGCCTCTTTCGCCGACGACCCCGAGTGGTTCATCCAGAAAGCCATCGCCTGGTGGCTCCGTGACCTCTCGAAACACGATGCCCCCCGCGCCCGCGCCTGGCTCGCCGCGCACGGCACGCGCCTCAAACCCTTCGCCCGGAAAGAGGCGGGCAGATACCTCTGACCACCGCCCGGTCTGCCCTGCCGACCGCCATGACCCCGCCTTTCCCACTTTCCGTCCCCAAATATCCCGGGGGTCCGGGGGCAGAGCCCCCGGCCTTCCACCCTCCCCGCTTGCGGCTCGCCCACGGGAAGCCTACCTTCCCCCCATGTCGCTCGACCGTCCCGCGCCAGCCGCCCCCCTGATCGACCCCTTCGCCCGGGCCATCACCTACCTGCGCGTCAGCGTCACCGACCGCTGCGATTTCCGCTGCACCTACTGCATGGCGGAGCACATGACCTTCCTGCCGAAGAAGGACCTGCTGACGCTCGAGGAGCTTGACCGCCTCGCCTCGGCCTTCGTCCGCCTCGGCGTCCGCAAGCTCCGCATCACCGGGGGCGAGCCCCTGGTGCGCCGCGACATCCTCACCTTCTTCCGCAACGTCTCGCGCCATCTGACCACCGGCGCGCTGGACGAACTCACGCTGACGACGAACGGCAGCCAGCTCGCCCGCTTCGCCACCGACCTGGCCCAATGCGGGATCCGCCGGATCAACGTCTCGCTCGACACGCTCGACCCGGCAAAGTTCCAGCAGATCACCCGCTGGGGCAAACTTGCCCCCGTGCTCGACGGCATCGCCGCCGCGAAGGCCGCAGGCATGCGGGTCAAGATCAACACCGTGGCGCTCAAGGGCTTCAACGAGGACGAGCTTTTCCCCCTCCTCGACTGGTGCGCCCGCGAAGACCACGACCTCACGTTCATCGAGGTCATGCCGATGGGCGAGATGGGCGAGGAGCTGCGGCTGGACCAGTACTGGCCCCTGAAGGATCTCCGCGCCCGCCTGCGCGAACGCTTCACCCTCACCGACCTGCCCGACCGCACCGGCGGCCCCGCCCGCTATGTGCGGCTGGAGGAAACCGGCCAGCGCGTCGGCTTCATCACCCCCCTGACCCACAACTTCTGCGAAAGCTGCAACCGCGTCCGTGTCACCTGCACGGGCGAATTGTTCATGTGCCTCGGCCAGGAAGACCAGGCCGACCTCCGCGCGCCCCTGCGCGCCAGCGCGGGCGATGCCCTGCTGGAACAGGCCATCCGCGCAGCCATCGCGCGCAAGCCCAAGGGCCACGACTTCGACTATTCGCGCGGCGTGGGCGGGCAGATGACCCGCCACATGAGCCATACGGGGGGCTGACATCCCGAGACCACCGTGCCAGCCGCCGGGCCCGCCATGATCCGGCGCCTTGCCGGGTTCGGGCCCAGCATGCCTCGACCGCACGCACGCGAAGTCCTGCGGGCGACGGCCGGCGTGGCGGTCGGACTTCTGGCCTGCGGCGTGCTGCTTGTAGCCCTCGGGCGCGAAATCGGCCCGATGCCGGGCCTTATCCTTCTCGCACCGATGGGGGCGACGGCCTTTCTTCTGTTCGCGGTGCCGAACAGCCCGCTGGCGCAGCCCTGGTCAGCCGTGGTCGGAAACACGCTGTCGGGGGCTGCGGGGTTTGCCGCCGTGGCGAGCGGACTTCCCCCGCTCGCCGCCGCACCGCTGGCCGTAGGGCTGGCCGTCGCCGCGATGGGCCTGGCCCGCGCCCTGCACCCGCCGGGCGCTGCGGTCGCCCTGGCCGCGGTTCTGGCCGGGGCGGGAACGAAAGCCATCGGCCCCAGCTTTCCCCTGATGCCGGTTGCCCTTGACACGCTGACGCTTGTCGCCGTCGCGCTGATCTGGAACCGCGCGACGGGCCGCGCCTACCCCTTCCTCCAGACCGCCGCGGTCGGTACCCACGGCACCCGCGACCCCGCACCCGAACGCCGCCTTCTGCCGTCGCCCGAAGACCTCGCAACCCTCCGCGACGCGATGAACCTCGGCCCGAACATCGGGGCCGAGGATCTGGCCCGCCTTCTTGACGCGGCCGAGGCCGAGGCGGCAGCGCGCCGCTTCGCCGCGCGTACCTGCGGCGACGTGATGTCGCGCGACCTTGTCACCGTCCGCCCGGACGCCCTGCCCGCCGATATCGCGGACCTCTTTCACAAGCACAATTTCCGCACCCTGCCGGTGGTCGGGCCGGACGCAGAGTTTCTGGGCCTGATCGCGCAGGGCGACCTGATCCACCGGGCCTTTCCGCGCCACGGCGTGCCAAACCCCACCGAACCCCTGGCCCGTGACATCATGGAAACGGGCCTCCGGACGGTCGCGCCCGAAACGCCCCTGGGCGCGGTGCTGCCCATCCTGGGCGACAGCGGCGTGCAGGCGGCCCCGGTCCTGTCGCATGGCCGCCTTGTCGGGCTGGTCACGCGGTCGGACCTGATCGCGCTGCTGGCACGCCTGGCCCCGCCCGGCTGACCGCCATCCCGCCCCCCGCGACCCCCGGCCGCAGGGGGGGCTGACTTCCGCGCGCGCGCCACTACCTAAGCCGCAGCGCACAAGGATACGCCCCCCGATGGACCCCTTCCTCCTTTCCCGCCTGCAATTCGCGGCGAACATCTCGTTCCACATTCTGTTCCCGACGATCTCGATCGCGCTCGGCTGGTTTCTTCTCTTCTTCCGCCTGCGCCTTGCCTGGACGGGCGACCGCAAGTGGATGCAGGCCTACATGTTCTGGGTGAAGGTCTTCGCGCTGACCTTCGCGCTCGGCGTCGTGTCGGGCATCACCATGTCCTTCCAGTTCGGCACCAACTGGCCGGGCTTCATGACCTCTGTGGGCAACGTCGCGGGGCCGCTGCTTGCCTACGAGGTGCTGACGGCCTTCTTCCTCGAGGCCGTGTTCCTCGGCATCATGCTGTTCGGCGCATCCCGCGTGCCGCCCTGGGTGCATGTGACAGCAACTGTCCTTGTCGCACTCGGCACCACCCTCTCCGCCTTCTGGATCATCGTCCTGAATTCCTGGATGCACACGCCGCAGGGGTTCGAACTGCGTGACGGCATCGCCCACGCGACCGACTGGTGGGCGATCATCTTCAACCCCTCGATGCCCTACCGGCTGACCCACATGCTTCTGGCCTCGGGCCTGACCGTCGCCTTCCTCATCGCGGGCGTCTCGGCCTACCGCCGCCTGCGCGGCGACCGTAGTGAGGCCGTGCTGGCCACCCTGCGCACCGGCATCGTCTTCGGCGCGCTCCTGATCCCCGTGCAGATCGTCGCGGGCGACATGCACGGGCTGAACACCCTGGAACACCAGCCCGCCAAGGTCGCCGCGATGGAGGCGAACTGGGACACGCGCAGCAACGTGCCCCTGGTGCTGTTCGCCCTGCCGGATGAAAAGGCGCAGGAAAACCGCTGGGAAATCGCGATCCCGTCGATGGCGTCGGTGATCCTCAAGCACGATCCGGCAGGTGTGGTGCCCGGCCTGAAGGACTTCGTGGCCGACGACGGCACCCCCCTGCACCCGCCCGTGTCCCCGGTCTTCTTCGGCTTCCGCGTGATGGTCGGCACGGGCGTTGCGATGCTCGCCGTCTCTTGGGCGGGCCTCTGGTTGCTCCGCCGCAAGGGCGCGATGGCCCTGCCCCGGCCGTACCTGTGGGCGCTGGTCGCCATGACCTTCTCGGGCTGGGTCGCCACGCTCGCCGGCTGGTACGTGACCGAAATCGGCCGTCAGCCCTGGCTGGTCACGGGCGTGCTGACCACCAAGGCCGCGCTCGGCCCGGTGCCCGCGCCGATGGTCCTGTCCACGCTTCTGGCCTATGTGGCGGTCTACCTCGGCCTTCTCATCGCCTACATCTCGGTCATCTTCACGCTGGCCCGGAAGGCCGCCGACGGCGAACCCATCCGCGACCGGCCCGCGTCGCCCACCGCAGCCATCCTTCCGGCGGAGTAGGCGCATGAACCCCTTCGACGCCGCCAACCTGCCCCTCGTCTTCGCGGGCCTTCTGGGCCTGTCGATCCTGATCTACGTCGTGCTGGACGGGTTCGACCTCGGGGTCGGCATCCTTCTGCCGCAGGCAACCCCCGAAGAACGCGACACTATGATTTCCTCGATCGGGCCCTTCTGGGACGCGAACGAAACCTGGCTGGTCATGGCCATCGGCATCCTGCTGGTCGCTTTCCCGGCCGCGCATGGCGAAATTCTGGGCACGCTCTACCTGCCCGTCGCCGTGCTCTTGATCGGCTTGATCCTGCGCGGCGTCGCGTTTGAATTCCGCGTCAAGGCCCCCGCGGGGCACAAGCCCCTGTGGGACAAGGGCTTCTTCCTCGGCAGCACTGCATCCGCGGTGGCGCAGGGCTTCATGCTCGGCCTTTACGTCATGGGCCTCGACTGGACACTCTGGAATGTCGCCTTCGCCGCGCTGACGGGTGTGTGCCTGGCGGTGGCCTATTCCTTCATCGGGGCGGCCTGGCTGGTGCTGAAGACCGAGGGGCTGTTGCAGGACAAGGCGGCCGACTGGGCCAAGCGAGCGCTTCTGGGCGTGATCGTGGGGCTTGGGGCCGTCTCGGCCGCCACGCCCTTCGTCAGCACGCGCATCTTCGACAAATGGTTCGCCTGGCCCGAGGTGCTGTGGCTCTCGCCGCTTCCGGCGGCGTCGATCGCGCTGGTGGGCGTGATCTGGCTGGCGCTCCGCCGCCTGCCGGAAAGCGGTGACCGCATCGCCTGGGTGCCCTTCGTCGCGGCCAGCGTTCTTTTCACGCTGGGCTTTCTGGGCATGGCCTATTCCTTCTACCCCTTCATCGTCCCCGACCGCCTGACCATCTGGCAGGCGGCGAGCGCGCCGGAAAGCCTGGCCATCATCCTGTGGGGCGTGATCTTCGTGCTACCCGCGATCCTGGGCTACACCGCGCTCAGCTACCGCATCTTCCGGGGCAAGGCGGTGCCGTTGAGTTACGAGTGAGAGACCGCCTCCGGGCATCCGCACCTGATATTGGTTTCTCTCACGCCCCGTAGGGTGCGCATTCATCGCGCACCTGTGCCGCGCCGTCCCGCGAAGGTGCGCCATGAATGCGCACCCTACACCCGGTTAACGCCCGTCAACCTTTGTGAAATCTTCCTGAATTCGCGTCCGCAACCCCTTGCGATTACACGCCCGTTAACGATGTCCCTCAGAGGGACACGGGCTGATCCTACCCCGCCGGCATCCGCGCCTCGACCATCCCGGCGTACCAGCTTGACCCGAACGGGATCGCATTGTCGTCGAAGTTGTAGGCCGGGTGATGCACCATCGCGGTGTCGCCGTTGCCGACGAAGATATAGGCCCCGGGCCGGGCGTTCAGCATGAAGCTGAAATCCTCGGCCCCCATCAGGGGGGCCATCGTCAGGTCCACCTTGCCCGACACGTCGTGGGCCACCTTCGCGGCATAATCGGTGTTCTCGGGCGTGTTCATCGTCACCGGGTATCCGCGCCGGTAGTCGATGTTCGCCGTCGCCCCGAAGGTCATCGCCACGCCCTCGACGATGGCCCTGATCCGCGCCTCGACGAAATCCTGCACCTTGGGGTCCATCGTCCGCACGGTGGCCTTCAGGGTCACCGTCTGGGGGATGACGTTGTAGGCCTCGGATTCCGTGCGGAAGGTGCAGACCGAGACGACGACCTCCTTCAGCGGATCGACGTTCCGCGATGCGATGGATTGCAGCGCCACGACCATGTGCGCCGCCACCAGCGTGGTGTCGATGCAGTCATGCGGCTTGGCCGCGTGCCCGCCCTTGCCGGTCACCACCACGTCGAACTGATCCGCCGCCGCCATCATCGCGCCGGGTCGGATCGCAAAGGCGCCGACCGGGATGCCCGGCATGTTGTGCATGCCATAGACCTCCTGCACGCCGAAGCGGTCCATCATCCCGTCCTCGACCATCTCCCGCCCGCCGCCGCCCCCTTCCTCGGCGGGCTGGAAGATCACGACCGCCGTCCCGTCGAAGTTCCGCGTCTCGGCCAGGTACTTCGCCGCGCCCAGCAGCATGGCCGTGTGCCCGTCATGGCCGCAGGCATGCATCTTGCCGGGGGTCTTGCTGGCATAAGCCAGCCCCGTCGCCTCGATGATCGGCAGCGCATCCATGTCGGCCCGCAGGCCGATCACCCGGCCCTTCGTGTCGGTCTTGCCCCTGATCCGCGCAACGACGCCGGTGCGGCCGATGCCCGTGACCACCTCGTCGCAGCCGAACCCCCGCAGCAGGTCCGCCACCTTTCCGGCCGTCCGGTGGACATCGAACAGCAGCTCGGGGTGCTCGTGGAAGTCGCGCCGCCAGGCGGTGATCTCGGGCAGCATCTCGGCAAAGCGGTTCTTGACAGGCATGGGGGGTCTCCTTTGGCGGTCAGTGTCGGCCAATCGCACTGCCGTCGCAAGAGAGGGGCGCTGCCCCCTCGCGGCCAGAAGAAGGCCGCTCACCCCCGGGATATTTGAAGACAGAAAGTGGGGTCAGGGGCGCGAGATCACAGGCTCGGCCCGATCTCGATTGGCGACCCATCCGTGAACCGCGACAGCCGGAACCGCGTCAGGTCATGCCCCGGATCGCGACCCGTCACCAGATCGGCCATGACGCGGCCGATACCGGGGCCGATGCCGAAGCCGTGGCCCGAAAGGCCGGTCAACAGCCACAGCCCTGGCAGCGCCGCAACGCGGTCGATCACCGGCACCACATCCGGCATCGTGTCGATCATGCCCGCCCAGGCGGCGGCGATGTCGGGCTTGCCGACCTGCGGGAAAGCGGCGGCGAACCGGTCGCGCAGGCGTTCGATCTCGGCCCGGTTCGGGTCAGGGTTCAGGATGCGCATGCGATCGAACGGGGTTTCGCTGTCCTCATCCCAACGGCGGGGCGTGCCCCAGGCGTCGGGGTAGCCCTTCGGCGCGGCGGGCAGGATCGTCGTACCCTTCAGGCCCCCCGACCGGATCTGCGGCCAGAAGGCGCGCAGGTGCCGGAACGCATCAGGGCCGAGGAAGAATTCGTGGAACGCCCCCGGCGTCAGGGTATAGCCGCCGTCCTGCCGCCGCCGGATGCAGAAGTGGCTGTCGGCCATCGCCCCGTCGAAGAACTGCGGCAGGGGTGCAGTGGCCGAGACGGTGGCGCGCACCGAAAGCTGCGGCAGGTCGATCCCGTGGCGGCGCAGGAACAGCGACGACCACGCGCCCCCGGCCAGAACGACCTGCGCGGCCCGGATGCGGCCCTGTTCGGTGACGACCCCGGCAACGCGGCCGCCTTCGCGGTCGATGGCGCGGACGGCGCAGGCTTCACGGAGGGTGACGCCACGTGCCGCGAGAGCGGCCGCAATGGCGGGCACGGCCTTCCACGGTTCGGCGCGGGCGTCAGAGGCTGTCCACAGGCCGCCCAGCCAGCCCCCGGCGTTCGGCATCAGGGCCTGCACCTCGCGCGGCGTCAGAAGGCGGGTATCAAGGTCATGGGCGCGGGCATGGACCATCCAGTCCTCGAACCCCGTCATGTCCTTCGGCGTGTTTGCCAGGTAGAGGACGCCCGACTGCCGGAACCCCAGGTCCGTGCCCACCTCGGCCTCCAGCCCCCGCCAGATGCGGTTGGCCTCGATCATGATCGGCAGTTCCGCGGGGTCGCGCCCCTGCTGGCGGATCCAGCCCCAGTTGCGCGACGACTGCTCGCCCGCGATCCGGCCCTTTTCACACACGACCACGCGCGCGCCCCGTTCGTGCAGGAACCAAGCCGTCATCACCCCCGCGACACCGCCACCGATGACGACGACATCGGTTTCCGCCGGAACGGGACCGGTGAAGCGGGCCGGCGTTTCAAGCGTGATGGGGAACTTCACGCCGCCAGCTCCGCCACCAACGCCTGCATGAACCGCAATCCGGCGGCGAACTCGCTCACCTCCAGATACTCGTCCGCCTGATGGGCCTGAGCGATGTCGCCCGGCCCGCAGACGACCACCGAATAGCCGTTCGTCTGGAAATGGCTCGCCTCGGTGCCGTAGCTGACCACATGGGACGCATTGTCCCCCGTCAGTCGCCGCGCCAAGGCCTCTGCCGCGCCATCCGGTTCGGGCCGGAACGGCGGCAGGTTGAAGTAACGGTCCAGAGTGACCCCAGCCTCGGGCCGCACCGCCTTCATCCCGGCCTCTACCCTTCGGGCATGGTCCTCGAAGGCCGCCGCCCACTCATCCTGGCTTTCGCCCGGCACGACGCGCATCTCCATCGTCAGACGGCAGTCGCCCGCCAGGATGTTGTGCGCGGTGCCGCCCGCGATCATCCCCACGCTCATCGTCGTGTAAGGCGGGTCGAAGAGGGCCGCCACCGCGCCCGGTTCCTTCGTGCGGTTTTCGTCGTTCCGGTCGTTGATCCAGCCGATCAGGCGCCCGGCCTCAAGGTTCGCCGACACCCCCTGGTGCAGAAGCGAGGAATGCACCTCGTACCCCTTTACATGCACCCGGTAGGCCGTGCCCCCCTTGTGCGCGGTGACCGCCTTCATGCGGGTGGGCTCGCCTACCACCACGGCCTGCGCGCGGGGCAACCGCGACGCCACCTCGGCCGCCATCGGGATGACACCGGTGCAGCCCAATTCCTCGTCGTAGGAGATCGCCAGTTGCAGCGGCCGCTTGACCCCGGCGGCCCGCGCCATCGGCACAGCGGCCAGCATCAGGGCCAGGAACCCCATCATGTCGCAGGTGCCCCGCCCGTAAAGCCGCCCGTCGCGCTCGGCCAGAACCCAGGGGTCGGACGACCAGACCTGACCGTCGACCGGAACCACGTCGGAATGCGCCGACAGCATCACGCCGCCCGGCAAATCGGGGCCGACCTGCGCGTAAAGGCTGGCCTTCGTGCCCTCGGCGTTCGGCACGCGGACAGACGCAACCCCCTGTGCCGCCAGCCAGTCCTCGACCCAGGCAATCAGGTCCAGATTGCTGTCGCGGCTGACGGTGGGAAAGGCGATCAGCCGCGCCAGCAGGTCGCGCGCGGCGGTCAGGTCGGGGTCGGTCATCGGCAGGTCGGGGCGCTGGTCATCGCGCCGACCCTTCCCGCGCGGGCCGCCAAGGTCAAGCCCCGGACCCGCCACCCGGCACTTCGCCGCAATGACGCAGCGGCACGGGCGGCATTATGGTTGTTGCCGTCGTGAAAAAAATGAACAAGACTGACCCTCAACCCTGCCTGACTTGGGGATGGCTGGGAAAAAACCAAGAATAACAAAGAACTGGGAGCAATGCATGCCCGACGGGGCGGAACCGGTCCTAAGGGTCAGGGATCTGAACACCGTTTTCAGAACCCGCGGTGGCGAGGTTCATGCCGTCAACTCGGTCAGTTTCGACATCCGCCCCGGTGAACTTCTGGGTGTCGTCGGCGAAAGCGGGTCGGGAAAGTCGGTCACGATGATGTCGCTGATCGGGCTTTTGCCCTCGCCCCCGGCCGAGGTGCGGTCGGGCCAGGTCCTGTTCGACGGCGACGACCTTCTGCGCTGCACGCCCGAGGCGCTGCGCCGGGTGCGCGGCGGCGAGATCGGGTTCATCTTCCAGGACCCGATGACGTCCTTGAACCCGGTCTTCACCGTGGGCTTCCAGATCATGGAGCCCCTGCAGAAGCATATGGGGCTGACCAAGGCCCAGGCGCGGGCGCGCGCGGCCGAGCTTCTGGCGCTGGTCGGCATCCCCGATCCGGCGCGGCGGCTGAAGGACTATCCCCACCAGTTCTCGGGCGGCATGCGCCAGCGCGTGATGATCGCCATCGCGCTGGCCTGCGACCCCAAGCTGCTGATCGCTGACGAACCCACCACCGCGCTCGACGTGACGATCCAGGCGCAGATCCTGGAACTGGTGCGCGACCTTCGGCAGAAGCTGGGCATGGCGATCGTCTGGATCACGCATGACCTGGGCGTCATCGCGGGCATCGCCGACCGGGTGATCGTGATGTACGGCGGCCAGATCGTCGAACAGGCCCCGGTGCGCGACCTCTTCGCGCGGCCCCAGCACCCCTATACCCGCGCGCTTCTGGGCACGATCCCGCACGTGACGGGCGAACGTCAGGCGAAGCTGAACGTCATCCAGGGCCAGCCGCCGATCCTGCGGGAAAGCCCGCGCGCCTGTTCCTTCCGCGCGCGCTGCGCCCATGCCTTCGACCGCTGCACGCGGGAGAACCCGGCCCGGCTCCCCGCAGGTCCGGGGCACGACGTGGCCTGTTTCTGGGATCCGACGACAGGCAGGGCGCGGCATGGCTGACGGCGGCACCAGTTCGCGCAAACCGTTGGTCGAGGTGCGCGGCCTGAAGAAGTACTTCCCCATCACCGCGGGCGTGCTGCGCCGCAGGGTGGGTGACGTGAAGGCCGTCGATGGCGTGTCCTTCGACATCTACGAAGGCGAGACGCTGGGCCTTGTGGGCGAATCCGGCTGCGGCAAGTCCACCTGCGGCCGCACGATCCTGAAACTGTACGATCCGACCGGCGGCACTATCCGCATCGGCGGGCAGGACATCGCCGCGGCCGAGGGCGAGGCGCTGCGCAAGCTTCGCCCGATGATGCAGATGGTCTTCCAGGACCCGCAGGCCAGCCTGAATCCCCGCCTGACGCTGGCGCAGATCATCGGCGAGCCGCTGGACGAACACACCACACTGTCGGCCGACGAAAAGCTTGCCCGCATCTATGAACTGATGGACGCCGTCGGGCTGAACCGTGCCTTTGCCAACCGTTTCCCGCACGAATTCTCGGGCGGGCAGCGCCAGCGCATCGGCATCGCAAGGGCCCTGGCGCTGAACCCCCGTTTCATCGTCTGCGACGAACCCATAGCCGCCCTTGACGTGTCGATCCAGGCGCAGGTCGTGAACCTGCTCGAGGAGCTGCAGGATAGGCTCGGCCTGACCTACCTCTTCATCTCCCATGACCTCAGCATGGTCCGCCACATCGCCGACCGCGTGGCGGTGATGTATCTGGGCCAGATCGCCGAAATCGCGCCCCGCGACGCGCTGTACCTGACGCCCAAGCACCCCTACACGCAGGCGCTTCTGTCCGCGGTTCCCGAACCGAACCCCGAGGTCGAGGCCAAGCGGCGCCGGATCATCCTGACAGGCGACGTGCCATCGCCCGCGAACCCGCCCAAGGGGTGCAACTTCTCGACCCGCTGCCCCCGCGTCATGGACATCTGCCGCCAGGTGGAACCGTCCCTGACCGACCTGGGTGGGGGGCAGATGGTGGCCTGCCATCTGTACACCGAACAGACAGAGACCGCCCCCAAGGCGGCACCCGAGGCAACAGCGAGCACCCAACAAGGAGCAACTGCATGAAACTCAGAACCATATTGATGGGGGCGGCGGCATCGCTCGCCTTCGCCACCGCGGCGATGGCCGACCGCGGGTCGGACGGCGAGGTGAAGCTGACCTTCCCGCAGGCCGTGTCGATCATGAACCCCTACCTGTCGGGCGGCACCAAGGATATCTGGGCCTCCTCGATGGTGCTCGAGCCGCTGGCGGGCGTCGATCCGCAGGGCAACCTTGTGCCCAAGATGGCCGTTGAAATCCCGACGCTGGAAAACGGCGGCGTGTCGGCCGACATGACCTCGATCACCTGGAAACTGATCCCCGGCCTGAAATGGTCCGACGGCTCGGCGGTGACGGCGGCGGACGCGGTGTTCACCTACGAATACTGCACCCACCCCGAAGGCGGCTGTGCGCAGGCGACCAAGTACGACGGCGTGAAGTCGGTCGAGGCGGTCGATGATTCGACCATCAAGGTCACCTTCGACGGACCGAAGCCCAACCCCTACACTGCCTTCGTCGGCTCGCTTGCGCCGATCCTGCAGAAGGCGCAGTTCGAAAAGTGCATCGGTGCCGCCGCGCCCACCTGCACCGACCAGAACAACGCCCCCATCGGCACCGGCCCCTTCATGGTCACGGGCTTCACGGTGAACGACACCGTCAGCATGGCGGCAAACCCCAACTACCGCGATCCGGCCAAGCCCGCCTTCGCGACGGCGGTCATCAAGGGCGGCGGCGATGCCGAAAGCTCGGCCCGCGCGGTGATGGAGACGGGCGAATTCGACTACGCCTGGAACACCCAGATCCCGCCTGACAGCCAGAAGTCGATGGCCGCCGCCGGCAAGGGCCAGTTCGTCGTGGCCTTCGGCACGCTCGTCGAACGGCTTGAGATGAACATGACCGACCCGTCCGCCGACCTGCCCGAGGGCGAACGGTCCACGTCGAAGCACCCGCACCCGATCCTGTCGGACATCCGCGTCCGTCAGGCGCTGTCCAAGGCCATCGACCGCTCGATCCTGGTCGAAGTCGGCTACGGCGAAGGCGGGCGTCCCACCTGCAACGTCATCCCGGCGCCGGACGCCTGGGCGTCGGACAACACCGACTGCCTGACGCAGGACGTCGAAGGTGCCAAGAAGCTGCTGGACGAAGCCGGCTGGACGGTCGGCGCCGACGGCATCCGCGAAAAGGACGGCAAGAAGCTGAAGCTGCTCTACCAGACCACGGTCAACCCGATCCGCCAGGACTTCCAGGCCCTGATCAAGGACTGGTGGAAGGAAATCGGTGTCGATACCGAGCTGAAGGCGATCGACCCCGGCGTCTACTTCGGCGGCGACCCGGGCTCGCCCGACACCTTCCAGAAGTTCTATGCCGACGTCGAGATGTACGCCAACAACTCGGACAACCCCGACCCGGAAACCTATCTCGGGCAGTACCAGTGCTCGAAGGCACCGGGGCCTGACAACCAGTGGCAGGGCGAGAACATCAACCGCTTCTGCGACCCCAAGTATGACGAGCTGATCAAGACGCTCAGCACCACGACCGACATCGCCGAGCGTCAGAAGATCGCCAAGACGCTGAACGACATGGTGACCAAGGACACCTCGATCGTCGTTCCGCTGGTGCACCGCGGCACGCTGTCGGCGCATTCCAACAGCCTTGGCGGCGTCGTCATCAACGCCTGGGACAGCGAACTGTGGAACGTCGCGGACTGGTACCGCGTGAAGTGACGTAAGCAACGGGGCGGGGCCGGTCATCCGGCCCCGCTGCGTTTCCGGGGTCGATGCCACGCGCCCCCTGCCCTGATCGAAGGTTCCGCAGCGCATGCTGTCTTTCACGCTCCGCAGGCTTCTTCTGGCCATCCCGACGCTGCTCCTGATCAGCCTCGTGATCTTCCTGCTCGTCGATCTGGCCCCGGGCTCGCCGATGTCGGAAATCCCGCTGACCGTGCCGCCCGACGTGCGCAAGAAGATGATCGAGGCGCTGGGCGCCGACCAGCCGGTGTTCTTCCGCTATGTCCTCTGGCTCAGGCAGTTCTTCTGGGTGGAACCGGCAACGCTTTTCGACAGCTGGTTCGGCACCGACCTTGCGGGCGGCGAACAGCGGATCCTGTCCTGGCAATCGCGCGCGCCCGTCTTCACCATCATCGGCCAGCGCCTGCCCCAGACCCTGACCGTCATCGGCACCGCCTATCTGGTCGGCATCCTGATCGCGCTGCCCATCGGTATCTATTCCGCCTATCGCCAGTATTCCTGGTTCGACCAGGCCGGCACGCTTTTTGCGATGATCGGCTTTTCCGTGCCCACGTTCTTCTCGGGCACGCTGCTCATCATCATCTTCGCGGTCTGGCTGGGCTGGTTCCCGACCAAGTACGACACCCAGCTTTCCGTGACCGACTGGGAAAGTTTCCTCAAACAGATCAAGCAGATGATCCTGCCCGTGATGACGCTGGGCCTGGCCAACGCGGCCACGATCAGCCGCTACATGCGCTCGTCCATGCTCGACAACCTCGGGCAGGACTATGTGCGCACAGCCCGCGCAAAGGGCATGGGCGAACGCACCGTCGTGCTGAAACACGTGCTGCGGAACTCGATGATCCCGGTCGTCACGGTCATCGCGCTGGGCATCCCGTCGATCTTCGGCGGCGCGATCATCACCGAGAACCTTTTTGGCGTGAACGGCATCGGCGCCGCCCTGATCGGGGCGATCAACGCCAGCGACCTGCCGATGGTGCAGACGCTGACTTTCATCTTCGCGGTGCTGATCGTGCTCTTCAACCTGATCGCCGACATCCTCTACGGCCTTCTTGACCCGAGGATCCGCTATGACTGACGGAACCCTGCCCGCCGCCGCCCGACCGGCCAAGCCCGAAAGCGCCGCCCGCGCGATCTGGTCCCAGTTCCGCACCCACAAGGGGGCGCTGTTCGGTCTGATCGTGCTGGGGCTTCTGGTCCTCTTCATCGTCGTCGGCCCGCTGTTCTGGCAGCCCGAGAAGCTGACGGTCGCGCAGGCGATCCGCGTCAAGAACCAGGGTCCGTCCCTGCGCTTCCCGCTGGGGACCGACCAGATCGGGCGGGACATGCTGGCCCGCATGATGGCGGCGGGAAAGGTCAGCCTGACCGTCGGCTTCGTCGCCATGTCGATCGCGATGATCGTGGGCACCACGGTCGGTATCCTCGCGGGCTATTTCCGGAAGCTCGACGGCCCGCTGATGCGCCTGACCGACCTGTTCCTCGCGCTGCCGCTCATTCCGCTCCTGCTGGTCATGGTCATGCTGTTCCGCGACCGCATCGCCAGCATCATCGGCCCGGAACTCGGGGCCTTCACCCTGATCGTCACCGCCATCGGCGTGACCAGCTGGATGCAGGCCGCACGCATCGTGCGGGGCGAGGTGCTGGCCCTGAAGGAACGCGAATATGTGCTCGCCGCCCGGTCCATCGGGGTCAGGCCGCTCAGGCTGATCCTGCGGCACATTCTGCCGAACGTCGTCTCGCCCGTCATGGTGGCGGCCACCCTGGGCGTCGCGGACGCGATCATCACCGAATCCGTCCTGTCCTTCCTCGGTCTCGGCTTCCCGCCCGACTTCCCCACCTGGGGTCGGCTTCTGTTCGACGGGCTGCAGTACATGCAGCTCTACCCCGAACGGGTGCTCTGGCCGGGCCTTGCGATTTCGCTGACCGTCCTGTCGGTGAACTACATCGGCGACGGCCTGCGCGACGCGCTCGATCCGCGCATCCGCGGCCGGTAGGGTGGGCGATTGCGCCCACCGCGCGTCAAATCCGCAAACGGCAGGGCAATAGACGGGCTGTGGGCAGAGACCGCCCCCCGACATCAGCCCCCTATTCCAGATGCGCGCGGATGCGCCGCACCATCAGCCAGACGGCCAGCACCACGACAGGCACCAGAACCACGTCCAGCGCCCAGGACGGAATCTCGAAGGCCATCTCGACGATGGGCCCGAGGAAATACCCCAGAAGCTGGAAGGCGTAGTAGCTGATCGCCACCACCGACAGCCCCTCGACCGTGCGCTGCAGGCGCAGCTGCAGGTCGGCGCGCTTGTCCATGCTTTCCAGAAGCTTCTGGTTCTGCGCGCTGCGCTCCACATCGACCCGCGTCCGCAGCAATTCGCCCGCCCGCTCGGCCCGCGTCGCCATCTGCTCCAGCCGCCGTTCGGCCGACTTCACCGTCCGCATCGCCGGGTCATAGCGGCGCATCATGAACTCGCCGAACGTCTGCCGCCCCTCGAACCGCCGTTCGCGCAAAACCTCGATCCGCTGGTTCACGATCGCCTCATAGGCCCCCGTCGCCCCGAACCGGAACGAGTTCTGCACGGCCAGGCTTTCAAGCTCCGCCGAAATCGACAGTAGCTCGTGCAGTTCGGTCTCTGCCGCCTTGCGGTCGTCCGACATCGTCTGCACCAGCGCCGACAGCTTGGGGTCCAGCGCGTTCAGCCGCGCCCCCAGTTCCCGCGCGCGCCCCAGACCCAGCATCGACATCGCCCGGTAGGTCTCGATCTCGCACAGCCGCTGCACGATCCGGCCCACGCGGCGCTTGCCGATGCCGGGCTTCACGAACAGCGCGAACCGCATCTGCCCGGCCGGGTCGATCTGGAAATCGCCCGCCACCAGCGCCGCATCGTCCACCACATAGGCGCAGGCCAGGCTTTCGCCCACGAACCAGTCATCCAGCCGCGCCGCGATCTCGCGCTCGGTGCCGGGCATTTCCTCGACCCGCACCAGAATCGCCGCCACCCGCTTGCCCGGTGCCTCGGACAGCCAGTCGGCCGGGAACACCTCGGCATCGCGCGGGTCAAAGGGGCGGTCCGAGACGCCCTTGGCAAAGGCCGAATAGGTCACGAACTCGGTATGGCTTTCCCATTTCAGGTCGTGCTTGCCCAGGGTCGCAGCATAATGCGTGGCCCCTGGCGGCGGATGGGCCGCGCCATGCCGGTCCAGAAGCGCGGTCAGATGCGCCAGGTCGCGCGTCCGGTCACGCCCCGCCGCGTTGCCCTGTTCCTTGATCGCCACGTAGACGGCCGTGCAGGGCACCGACAGCGACGGAAACGGCCGCGCGTGCAACTCGTTCACCAGCGCATAGCGTTGCGGATGATCTTCGATCGGGGCCATCGGCTGTCGTCTTTCGTCCTGCTTGCATCCGGCCGGTCGCGGCGCGTCTGTCCAAGCAGAAAGCGCGCCGCGACCGGAAGGCAAGCCCGCGCCGCGCCGAAGGTCCTCGCGGCCCGAAAGATTTCTCGCCCTGCCGCGTAGGAGGCACGCCCTGACTGCGTAAGGCAGGGTGACAGGCAGGAAACGCCTGACGGAAAGGACCAAAGGATGACACGCATTCCCACCCTCACGCGCCTTGCGCCCATCGCGCTTGTGGCGCTGCTCGCGGCCCCCGCGCTGGCCGCTGGCGACGCGACCGCCCCCGCCCCGGGCGCGGGCCTCTTTGCGATGCTGGACGAAAACGGCGACGGCACGGTCTCCCGCGCGGAACTGGACGACTGCAAGGCCAAGACCTTCGCCCGGATCGACGCGAACGGCGACGGGGCCATCGACAAGGCCGAAATCGACGCCGCCCGCGCCCGCCTGGCCGAGGCCGCCGAGCGCATCGGCCGCGCCGCCCGCGCAGGCGACGGATCGGCGATGATGCGCGCCGACCGCGACGGCGACGGCCGCGTGACGCTGGCCGAGTTCACCGCCCGCGCGCCCATCTTCGCGCTGCTCGACGCCAATGGCGACGGCGCGCTGGCCCGGGCCGAATTCGACCGCGCCGCCGCGATCCTCCGGCCCTGACACCTTTCACGACCCCAACCCCCAACCCGAACGGAGTTCCAGATGAAAACCTTCCTTCTCGCCGCCGCCGCCACGCTGAGCCTGGCCGTCGCCCTTCCCGCCGCCGCGGGCAGCCTGACTGCCACCGGCCCGAACGGCGGCACCTACATGGGCAGCCGCACCTGCTCGAACGCCGACAGCGCCCGCACCTGCTATGGCAACGGCACCTACACCGGCCCGGCAGGCCGCACCTCGACCCGCAGCGGCACCAGCGTGCTGACGCAAGATGGCTGGAACTACAACGGCACGGTCACGCGGCCGTCCGGCCGGTCGTTCCAGACCACGGTGACGCGCAAGCGCTGAGAGCTTGGGCACATGCCGACGGCAGGGGGCCGGGGGAATGCCCCGGTCCCGCTGCCAATGGCACAGCGCCCCGGCCTTGCGCTAGGGTTCAGCGGGACGGTGCGATGATGCGGCGGGGGCGGTTGACGGGTGCAGGCCGGGGAGGACGACAGCCTTGCGGTGATGCGCGCGCTGGCCGGTGGCGACGACCGCGCCATGCCACGCCTGATCGCGCTTCACGGCCGCGGCCTCACCCTCTTCGCGGGCCGGACCCTTGGCGATCCCGCCCAGGGCGAGGACGTGGCGCAAGAGGTCTTCCTGCGCGCCTGGGAACAGGCGCGCCGGTTCGACCCCACCCGGGGCAGCGTGGCGGCCTGGCTCTACCGGATCGCCGCCAACCTCTGCCGCGACCGCCTGCGTCGGGCACGGCTGCGCCGGTTTTTCGGCGGCCCCGACCCGCAAGAGGTTCAGGACTGGCTGGCCGACGACAGCCCCGGCGCGGATGACACGGTCGCGGGCCGCCAGACGCTGGCACGGGTGCGCCGCGCGATGACGGACTTGCCCGACCGCCAAAGGATGGCGATCCTGATGACGGCGGTGGGCGGCCTGGACAGAACCGCCGTGGCTGAGGCGCTGGGGGTCAGCCGGGGGTCGGTGGAACAGCTGCTGGTGCGCGCGCGGCGCAGCCTGCGGGCTGCCGCGGGCGACGAACGCGAATGGAGAGAGTGAAGATGAACGACCCAAGACCAGAGCCCGACCCCCTTGACCGGCTGGTCCGGCAGGCCTCGGCCTTTGCGACGGATGAAGACCGGCTGGCCGCGAACGTGGGGCGCCGCATCCGCCAGGCATCCGCCCCGAACCGCGCCGGATCGCTGTTCCCTGGGCTGCCGCGCTTCGCCCCCCAATTCGCCCCCCAATTCGCCCCCGGCCTCGGCCTCGCGCTGATCCTGGCCGTGACGCCCTTCGCCGTTGCGAACGCGCCGCTCGGCGATGCCGACCCGGTGCTGGGCCTTCTGTCGGCCTTCGCGGTTGGCGATCCCGGCGCGCTGGGCCTGGCCCCCGGCTTCGGGGGCAGCCTCTGATGCGCAGCCCCTGGCGCACCGCCTTCACCGTCATCTCGGTCCTGTCCCTGCTGGCCAACGCCATCGTGCTGGGGCTGGTCCTGCGGCTGGGCGAGATGCGCACGGTCCTGAACGGCGGCGGCGAGGGCTTCCAGGGCCTGCCCCGCGCCGTCCGCGCCGAAGTGCGCCGGTCGCTGGCCGCCCAGCGCAGCGACCTGACCGCCCCGCTCGCCCGGCTGGGCGCGGCCCGCCGCGCGATGCTCGACGCCGCGGCGGCGCGCCCCTACGACGCCGCCGCCGTCGCGGCGCGAATGGCCGAGGTCCGGACGGCCTCGGGCGAGGTGCAGGCCGCGCTGCACAGGATCATGCTGGATGCCTTCACCCGCGCGGCGGGGCAATAGCCCAAGGCCCGTGCAGGCAGGCGACCAACCCGGCGCGATCCGCCGCCGCTGCACGGCAGCATGTCACCCGACCCTTTCGGCTACCGCGCCGCCTTCAGCCGCTTGCCCTCGGCCCGGCAGATGCCATCCGCCTCGGCCTTGTCCATCGCATCGGGCCGCAGGACGGATTCGTCCCACATCACGATGTCGCGGCGGTAAAGCTGACAGGTCACCGGGCCTTTCGCGGTCGCGACCTGAACCGGCGGGGTTTCCATCGACGCGCGGTCGGCGCAGCCCGCCAGCATGGCGACACAGGCAAGGGCGAACAGCGGTCTGGCAGTCATCGTCAGGGATCCCCGGTTCCGGGCCGCACACATCGGCCCGCGAACCGGGATGATCCGCGACTTTGGTTAAGCCAAGGCAAAGGCCCGACGGTTTACGGGCCTTCCTCGGGCGGGACGTCACTCGATCATGGGCAGCAGGCTGTCCAGGCTCTTCTTCGCGTCGCCATAGAACATCCGCGTGTTCTCCTTGTAGAACAGCGGGTTCTCGATCCCCGAATAGCCCGTGCCCTGCCCGCGCTTGGACACGAAGACCTGCTTGGCCTTCCAGACCTCCAGCACCGGCATCCCCGCGATGGGGCTGTTGGGGTCTTCCTGCGCGGCGGGGTTCACGATGTCGTTCGACCCGATGACGATGGCCACATCGGTCTGGGGGAAGTCCTCGTTGATCTCGTCCATCTCCAGAACGATGTCGTAAGGAACCTTCGCCTCGGCCAAGAGCACGTTCATGTGCCCCGGCAGACGCCCGGCAACGGGGTGGATGGCAAAGCGCACCTCCTTGCCCTTCGCGCGCAGCTTCCGCGTCAGTTCGCTGACCGACTGCTGCGCCTGCGCCACCGCCATGCCGTATCCCGGCACGATGATGACCGATTCCGCATCGTTCAGCGCCGCCGCCACGCCCTCGGCGTCGATGGCGATCTGCTCGCCCGTGATCTCCTGCGCAGGGCCGGTGGTGTTCCCGAACCCGCCGAGGATGACGCTGATGAACGACCGGTTCATCGCCTTGCACATGATGTAACTGAGGATCGCACCCGACGAGCCCACCAGCGCGCCCGTGACGATCAGCAGGTCGTTGCCGAGCGTGAACCCGATCGCCGCCGCCGCCCAGCCGGAATAGCTGTTCAGCATCGACACGACGACCGGCATGTCCGCCCCCCCGATCCCCATGATCAGGTGATACCCGATGAAGAACGCGGCCAGCGTCATCAGAAGGACGGTCCACATCCCCGCACCATTGACGTAGGCCAGAAGCAAAAGCAGCGACAAGACCGCCGCGCCCGCGTTCAGCATATGCCCGCCGGGCAGTTTCTTGGCCTTGCCGTCCACCTTTCCGGCCAGCTTGCCAAAGGCGATGATCGACCCCGTGAAGGTGACGGCGCCGATGAACACGCCTAGGAACACCTCGACCCGCAGGATCGTCAGTTCCACCGCATCCTTGTGCGCCAGAACCTTGGCGAACCCGGTCAACGCGGCCCGCGCATCCTCGCCCATCGCGGCCACGCGCGCGGCCTCGATATGCGCGTTGAACCCGATCAGCACGGCGGCCAGACCGACAAAGCTGTGCAGCGCCGCCACCAGCTGCGGCATTTCCGTCATCTGCACCCGCATCGCCACCTGCCAGCCGATCACGGCGGCAATGGCGAACATCAGGATGACCAGCCACAGATGCCCGCTGTCCGGCCCGAAGACCGTCGCGGCCACGGCCAGGCCCATGCCGACGATGCCGTACCAGACGGCGCGCTTGGCGCTTTCCTGCCCCGACAGGCCGCCGAGGGCGAGGATGAAAAGGATCGCGGCCGAGATATAGGCCGCCTGCGCGATACCGATGCTCATCATGTCCCGGCCCTCACGATTTCTGGAACATGGCAAGCATCCGGCGCGTGACCAGGAAGCCGCCCACGATATTGATCGACGCAATCAGCACAGAGATCGCCGCCAGCACCACCACCAGCCAGTTCCCCGACCCGATCTGCAACAGCGCCCCCAGCACGATGATGCCGGAAATGGCGTTCGTCACTGCCATCAGCGGCGTATGAAGCGAGTGGCTGACGTTCCAGATCACCTGGAAGCCGACAAAGCACGCCAGCGCAAAGACGATGAAATGCGCCATGAAACTCGCGGGCGCAAAGGCCCCGATCAGCAGCATGACCGCCGTGCCCACCGCCAGCAGCGTCACCTGGCTCCGCGTTTGCGCCTGGAAGGCGGCCGCTTCCTGCGCCCGCTTTTCCTCGGGCGTCAGTTCCTTGGCCTTCTCCTTCGGTTTCGCCGCGGCGATGGCCTGGATCTTCGGCGGCGGCGGCGGCCAGGTGATCTCGCCCTTGTGGGTGACCGTCGCGCCGCGGATCACGTCGTCTTCCATGTTGTGCACGATCACGCCGTCCTTCTTCGGCGTCAGATCGGTCAGCATGTGACGGATGTTGTTGGAATAAAGCGTCGATGCCTGCGCGGCCATCCGGCTCGGGAAGTCGGTGTAACCGACGACCGTCACGCCGTTGTCGCTGACCACCTTCTGGTCCGGCACCGTCAGGTCGCAGTTGCCCCCCCGTTCCGCCGCAAGGTCCACCACGACCGAGCCACGCTTCTGCGCGGCCACCATGTCGGCCAGCCACAGCTTCGGCGCAGGCCGGCCCGGGATCAGCGCCGTGGTGATGACGATGTCCATCTCGGGCGCAAGCTCGCGGAACTTCGCCAGCTGCTTTTCGCGGAATTCAGGGCTCGACGGGGCCGCATAGCCCCCCGTCGCCGCGCCGTCCTGCGTCGCCTCGAATTCCAGGAACACGAAATTCGCGCCCATCGATTCGATCTGCTCGGCCACTTCTGGCCGCACGTCGAAGGCGTAGACGATGGCCCCCAGGCTCACCGCCGTCCCGATCGCCGCCAGCCCCGCGACGCCCGCACCGATCACCAGCACCTTCGCCGGCGGCACCTTGCCCGCCGCCGTCACTTGGCCCGTCAGGAAACGGGGGAAGTTGTTCGCCCCCTCCATCACCGCGCGATACCCCGCGATATTGGCCATCGACGACAGCGCGTCCATCTTCTGCGCGCGGCTGATGCGGGGCACCATGTCCATCGCCACGACCGTCGCGCCCTGACCCTTGGCCGTCGCCAGCAGCGCCTCGTTCTGCGCGGGCCAGAAGAAGGAAATCAGCGTCTGCCCGTCGCGCAGCTTCTTGGCCTCGGCATCCGACGGCCCGCGCACCTTGGCGACGACATCGGCATCCTTCCACAAGGCCGCAGCGGTCTTCACAACCTTCACCCCCGCCGCCTCGTAGGCCGCATCGGTGAACCCCGCCGCCGCGCCCGCGCCCGCCTCGATCAGGCACTCATGCCCCAGCTTCTGCAATTGCAGGGCCGAGTCGGGCGTCATCGCGACCCGGTTCTCGCCCTCGGAAATCTCTTTCGGCGTCCCGATCTTCACATGCGCCCCCTCTGGCAGCCCCCGCACCCGTCGCAGGCGCCCCGCAAGGGGGCCGCACAGGGTCGGGTCGGTTCGGAAAAGTCCGCGCCCTCATAACATCGCGCAATAATCTTTCACAAGCACAAGGCGAACAGCCCAGGTATCGCCCGGACTTTACGTCGCTGAAGCCGCACATGCCCCCTTCCTCACGCTGCGTCAACGGATTAGCGTGCCGCCCGGGTGGGTGACCGCGCCGCGTGATCGCGGGCCGGGTCGGCCTGCCTTGGTGGGTTCGACAAGACGGTCAGACATGGAAGAGGTTCTCGGCCTCGGCGCCTTCGCCATCGCGGCACGCGACCCCGAGGCGCTGGCGCGCTGGTATCGTGACCGTCTGGGCCTCCGCATGGTGGCGGGACCGAACGGCACCCTTCTCTCCGTCCCCCCCGGCGTCCCCGAAGGCCTGGCGCTGCGCAGCTTCGCCCTTCCCGGCAGCCGCCCCGCCACCGTGGGCCTGACCTTCCGCGTCCGCGCGCTCGATGCGCTGGTCGCGCAGCTTCAGCGCGCGGGCGTCCGGGTCGAGATGGACGCCGACGACTACCCCCACGGCGTCTTCGCCCGCCTGTCTGACCCCGAGGGCAATGCCGTCGTCCTGTGGGAGGCGATCCTCAGCGACGCGCGGGACTGACCCGCCACACCCCGCCCGCCGCGCATCCCTTCCCCCCCCGCCGGGGGAGGGTCAGGGTGGGGGCGTCCGGGCAATGGCCAACCTCGCGGCATTGCCGATTGTCCCGACCTTGCGGACGAACCAACGACCTCCGGTGCCGCCTACTCTCGACGCTGGGTGCGGGCTGGGGCACGATGACCCACGACCCGCTCGCATCCGGCCCCGCCGGATCGCCGCCAAAGGACCGCCCATGACCGATTTCACCGCCACCCGCGCGATGTTCCACCTGCCGGAAGGCGTCATCTACCTCGACGGCAACTCGCTCGGGCCCCTGCCCAAGGCCGCCGCCGCCCGCGTCGCACGCAGCGTCACCGACGAATGGGGCGACCTCCTGATCCGGGGCTGGAACAAGGCGGGCTGGATGGACATGCCCGCCCGCCTTGGCGACCGCATCGCGCGACTGATCGGGGCCGCGCCCGGCACCGTCGTCCTCGGCGACACGCTGTCGGTCAAGGTCTATCAGGCCCTCGCCTCGGCGCTGGAGCTGAATCCCGGCAAGGGCGTGATCCTGTCCGACACCGGAAACTTCCCCTCCGACCTCTACATGGCCGAAGGCCTGGTCCGCACACTCGGCGACCGCTTCACCCTCCGCACCGTCGCCCCCGAGGACGTGGAACAAGCCATCACCCCCGACGTGGCCGTCCTGATGCTGACCGAGGTGGACTATCGCACGGGGCGCAAGCACGACATGGCCGCCCTCACCGCCAAGGCCCACGCCAATGGCGCACTGACCGTCTGGGACCTCGCCCATTCCGCCGGTGCCCTGCCGGTTGACCTGACCGGCGCGCAGGCCGACTTCGCCGTCGGCTGCACCTACAAATACCTCAACTCCGGCCCCGGCGGCCCCGCCTTCATCTACGTCGCCCCGAAATGGGCCGACCGCGCCCGCCCCGCCCTGTCAGGCTGGCTCGGCCACGAAGCCCCCTTCGCCTTCGACCAATCCTACCGCCCCGGCCGGGGGATCGAGCGGATGCGCGTCGGCACGCCGCCTGTCCTGCAGATGGCCGCGCTGGAAGCCAGCCTCGACATCTGGGACCGCGTGGACATGGCCGCCGTCCGCGCCCGCTCTATCGCGCTTTGCGACGCCTTCATCGCAGGGGTCGAATCCGCCTGCCCCGCCCTCACCCTCGCCAGCCCCCGCAACGGCACCCAGCGTGGCAGCCAGGTCAGCTTCCGCCACCCGGAAGGCTACGCCATCATGCAGGCCCTGATCGCCCGCGGCGTCATCGGCGACTTCCGCGCCCCCGACATCCTGCGCTTCGGCTTCACGCCGCTTTACACCACCGACGCCGACGTGGCGGGCGCGGTCGCCGCGTTGAAAGACATCCTCGACAACCGCCTCTGGGACCGCCCCGAGTTCAAGACCCGCGCCAAGGTGACGTGATTGGCCCCGATGCCGAAACACGGGCTTTCAATGCCCGCAATCCTCGACCTGACGGGTCGCGTCCTCATCGCGATCCTCTTCATCGGCGGCGCGGTGCAGAAGGTGGCAGACCCCACCATCGTCACCACCATGATCACGTCCATCGGCCTGCCCGGCTGGGTGATCTGGCCCGTCGCCGCCTTCGACCTTGCCGCCGCGATCGGGCTGATCTTCGGACCGGGGATCGCCCTCTGGGCGCTGGCCCTTGCGGCCTATTGCCTGTTCACCAGTGTCTTCCACTGGCAACTGCGCGCCGATCCCTGGCAGGTCACCATCGTGGTCAAGAACTGGGCCATCGCCGGGGGCCTTCTGATCCTGGCGGCCGGACGCATGCGGCACACACCCTGACACGTCGCCCGCAAACCCCGTAGGATGGTTACCAACCCGTCCCCCCCGCGAAACCCACTGCGAAAGGCCCACCCCATGCCCACCCGCCTCTGGAACCCCGACGGCATCGCTGCCCCTGCCTCGCGCTACTCCCACGCCGCGCTGACGACCGGTGCCACCCGCTGGCTGCACCTGTCGGGACAGGTCGGCGTTTCCCCCGACGGCAAGGTCGCCGACGGGCTGGCGGCCCAGCTGGACCAGTGCCTTGCCAACGTGGCCGCGGGCCTTGCGGGCGCGGGAATGACGAAGGCGAACCTCGTGAAGCTCACGGTCTACGTCACCGACCCCTCGCCCGGGGCCGTCGCCACCTACCGCGCTCGCCGCGACGCCTTCATCGGTGACGGCCCCGCCCCTGCGGCGACCTTCCTCGTCGTCGCCGCACTCGCCTCGCCTGCCCTTGTGGCCGAGGTCGATGCGGTGGCTGCCAGCGATGACTGACACGCGCCTCGTCCGCCCAGGCTCGCGCGGTTTCGTAGGTCGGGGCTTGCCCCGACCCGCCTTCGCCGCGACAAGGTTAACGCCCCGCCCGCCAGCCCCGCGTATGGCAGGATGCCATACAGGTGCCATACGCTTGCCATACGTTTCTTGACGCGCCGTTAGGAACCCTTAACCCAGCGTTCGCAAGGGGTTACCAGCCAAACCGGACAAAGGCCCCGCACCCGATGACCCACCCCTACGACCCCGCCACCGAAGGCGCCCAGATGCAGTTCGACGGGCGCATGTCCTACGGCGATTACCTGCACCTCGACGCCATCCTGACCGCGCAATCCCCGCTGTCGGACGCACCGGACGAGATGCTGTTCATCATCCAGCACCAGACCTCCGAGCTCTGGATGCGGCTCATGCTGCACGAGCTTGATATCGCACGGAAATCCATCGCCGCCGACGCGCTGCAACCGGCCTTCAAGATGCTCGCCCGCGTGGCCCGGATCATGGAGCAACTCAACTCCGCCTGGGACGTGCTGCGCACCATGACGCCCAGCGACTACACCCGCTTCCGCGACAGCCTGGGCCAGTCGTCCGGGTTCCAGTCCTGGCAGTACCGCCTGATCGAGTACGCCGCCGGCAACCGCAACGCCGCGATGCTGAAACCCCACGCCCACCGCCCCGACATCCTGGCGAAACTCACCGCCGAACTCGCCCGCCCCTCGCTCTACGACGAAGCCATCCGCGCCGCCGCCCGCGCCGGATTACCAATGCCCGACAACGTGTTGCACCGCGATCTTCAATCGCCCTGGGCCTACGCGCCAGCCGTCGAAGCCGCCTGGGCCACGGTCTACCGCGCCCCCGAAACCCACTGGCCGATCTACGAACTGGCCGAGAAACTGGTCGATTTCGAAGACTACTTCCGCCGCTGGCGCTTCAACCACGTCACCACCGTCGAACGCGTCATCGGCCTGAAACGCGGCACCGGCGGCACGGGGGGAACAAGCTACCTCAAGCGGATGCTGGAGGTGGAGCTGTTCCCGGAGCTGTGGCGGGTCAGGACGGCAATGTGAAGTTTTTTCGGGGGGAGGTGTCGAAATCCCCTCTCCGCGCGGCTCTTTCCGTCATGGGCACGCATTCCCGCGCCGCCCCTGAACCGAAAGGACACCCGATGCGCCCGCTCCTCCTCGCCTCCGCCCTCACTGCCTGTGCCGCAACCGCCGACGCCGCCCCCTTCACGCTCCTAATCTACGAAACCCCCGAAGACCTCGCCCTTCGTACAGACGCAACCGACAAGGGCGCGGCCTATTGGGGTGCCTATGCGGCGATCGGGAAAGAGATGAGCGCGGCGGGTGTTCTCAAGGGCGGCTCCGCGCTGGTGACGGGTCAGGTGACGACCGTCTCGGGCACCGGCCCCGCCGCCTCCGCCTTCGCCACCTCTCCCCTTGCCCTGGGCGGCTACTTCCAGATCGACGTGGCCGACGAAGCGGCGGCAATCGTGTGGGCAAGGAAGATTCCCGCAGCCGCAACTGGTGCCGTGGAAGTGCGCACGGGCTATGCCGTTCCCGGCATGTGATCTAGTCTTTCACCCCAGCGAACAGGACCGAACCCGATGCAGTTCACGATCCTCTGCTACGAAACCGCCACCGACTTCGCCCGCCGCGACAACCCCGACACTGCGCGGGCCTACTGGGGCGAATGGTCCGCCTATGGCGGGGCGCTTGCCCAGGCGGGCGTCCTTGTCTCGGGTGCGGGCCTGCTGCCTCCCGCCACTGCCGCAACCGTCCGCACCGGCGGCGGCAAGCGCTCCGTTCAGGATGGCCCCTATGCCGATGCCAAGGAACAGCTGGGCGGGTTCTTCGTGATCGAGGTGCCCGACCTTGACGCCGCACTTGACTGGGCGGCCAAGGCCCCCTCGTCGGCCTATGCCGCGACCGAGGTACGCCCCGTCCTGCCGATGCCGCCCTCGTGACGGCCCGGATGACCCGCCGATGACCGACGCACGGGCGGCAGCCGAGGCGGCAGCACGGCAATCCTATGGACGTCTCGTCGCCTTCGTCGCCGCCCGCACCCGCAACCTTGCCGCCGCCGAGGACGCGGTGGCCGAAGCCTTTGCGCAGGCCCTGTCCACTTGGCCCGCGCGCGGCATCCCCGACCGGCCCGAGGCCTGGCTTCTGACCGTCGCCCGACGCGCCGCCGGGAAATCCGCCCGCCGCAATGCCACCGCCGCCACCGCCCGAGCCCACATCGAACGCGCCCTGCAAGAGGCAGAGGAGACTGCCATCGCCCGCGCCGACAGGCCCTTCCCAGATGACCGGCTGCGGCTGCTCTTTGCCTGCGCGCACCCGGCGGTGGACGAGGGCGCGAGGACGCCCCTGATGCTGCAGGCGGTTCTCGGCCTGACCGCCGAGCGGATCGCGTCGGCCTTTCTCGTTTCGCCCGCCACGATGGGTCAGCGCCTTGTCCGCGCGAAGGCCCGCGTCTCGTCGCTGGGGTTTGCGGAACCGCAACCCGAAGACGTGAAGGACCGCCTGCCCGACGTGATCGACGCGGTCTACGCGGCCTTCGGCACGGGCTGGGACGACGCCCCGGGGGCAGAGACCGCCCGCGACCTTGCCACCGAGGCGATCTGGCTGGCCGAGACGCTGGCCGCGCTTCTGCCGCTGGAGCCCGAACCGAAGGGGCTTCTGGCGCTGATGCTGTACGCCTGGTCACGTCGCAAGGCGCGCCGGGATCCTGCCGGTGCGTACATCCCCCTTGCCGACCAGGACACCGCGCTGTGGGACGGCACGATGATCGCCCGCGCCGACGCGCTGATGGCGGATGCCGCCCGCGCGAACCGATTTGGCAGGTTCCAGTGCGAGGCCGCGATCCAGTCCGTGCATGCCGAACGCGCCCGCACGGGCCGAACGAACCATGCCGCACTGGAAACACTGTACGAGGCGCTCGCGCGGCTTCACCCGACAACCGGGGTTCTGGTCGCCCGCGCTGCCGCTGCGCTGGCTGCAGGACGCGCCGATCTCACTCTGGCCCGGCTCGACGCGCTCATCGGGGTCGAGCGGTATCAGCCCTGGTGGGCCGTCCGCGCCGAGGCGCTTGCCGCGCTGGACGACGCAGGTGCCGACGCCGCCTACACCCGCGCCATCGGCCTGTCATCCGATGCTGCCGTTCGGGCTTGGCTGCGCCGACGGATGGGGCGAAGGTCAGGGTGAGCGGCGCACCGCACCCCGATTCGCCCCCATCCGTTTTCGCCCTTCCGCCACCCCCAACGTCTGTACGCTTGCCAGACGTTCCGCATACGTGGCGCACACCCATCCCGGCCCCGATTAACGCAGCGTCCGCACTGGGTTACGCCCCGTTCCGCACCCTAGTCCGGCGCCGTGCCAAAACTTAACGGAAGGTTGATGCGAAAAGGCGCGCGGCGGCCTACCCCAGCCACGTCCGATAATCCGCCACCAGCAGATGCATCGGCTCCACGTCCTCCTCAATCTGGCTGAACCGCCCGATCTTCTTCGACTGGAACACGTTGTCCGTCTCGTCGTCGTTCACGGTCGAAACCTCGCCGATCAGCACGTCGCCCCCCTCGCCCCAGAAGGCGTGCCAGTCGCCGGGCAGGAGCGTGACGCTTTCGCCGGGGTTCAGCAGGATGACATCGCCGCCCTTGTAGGGCCGCGCGATGCCGTCGCAGAAGACCGTCCCCCCCGCCGTCTCGCTGAACGTCCCGTCCGGGTTCGACCCGTTCAGGCGAACGGCCAGGGGTGCGCCGCCGCGGTTGATGATGTCTTCGGCCTTGATGACGTGGGTGTGGCAGGGCGAGAGCTGATCCTTCCGCGAAATCAACAGCTTCTCGGCATAGCACATGCCGCCCCCGCGCTTCAGGTCGGCCAGCCGGCCGTTGCGCAGGGTGAACAGGAACAGCCCCAGTTCGTCGAACGCGCCCTGCCCGTAATCGGTGATGTCCCAGCCGCAGCGGGCGTCGATCACGCCGCGCGCCTTCGGGGCATTGGCCTTGAACTCGGCCGGGGTCCAGCGCGCGAAGGGGGGCAGGACGAAGCCGAAGGACCGGATGAAGTCATCCGCCTCGGCCATGATCTGGTTGATGGTCGACCGTTTCATCCTGTCCCTCCCTGATGGCAACACAAGTCGTGCCGCAGCAGGGGCGGGAAGGCAAGCAGGACGCCGTCAGGCCCGCTTCAGCGCAGGCCCCGCGTGGCGGCGGGCGGCATAGGCGCGCACGGCGTCGCCGAAGGCCGCGAACAGCGGGCGCGAAACGGGGTCGTTCGCGGCGTTGTATTCGGGATGCCATTGAACCGACAGGGTAAATCCCGGCGCGTCCTTGACATAGATCGCCTCGGGCGTGCCGTCCGGCGCATGGCCGTCGACCACGATGCCGCGCCCGGCGCACTTGATGCCCTGGCCGTGCAGGGTGTTCGTCATCACCTCGGCCGCGCCGAACAGGCGCTGGAACGGACCGCCCTCGGTGAACCGCACCGGGTGGCGCAGGGCGAACTTTTCCTCCAGCGAGCCGTCGGGGGGCATGCGGTGGTTCATCCGCCCCGGCAGGTCGCGGATCTCGGGGTAAAGCGTGCCGCCAAGCGCCACGTTGACCTCTTGAAACCCGCGGCAGACGCCCAGGAACGGCTGCCCCCGCGCCACGCAGGCGCGCACCAAGGGCAGCGTCACCGCATCACGCGCGCGGTCGAACGTGCCGTGGGCGGCTGTTTCCTCTTCCCCGTATTCCTGCGGGTGGACGTTGGGCCGCCCGCCGGTCAGCAGGAACCCGTCGCAGACATCGAGCAACTCCTCGACCCCCACAAAGCGCGGATCGGTGGGGATCAGAAGCGGCAGGCACCCCGCGACCTCGGCGATGGCGGCAGAGTTCATCGTGCCCCCGGCATGGACCGGGTACTCGTTGTTGATGAGGCTCATGTTGCCGATGATGCCGACGACAGGTCTGGTCATGCGCGCCACTTTCTCACCCCCCTGCCAAAAAAGGATAAACCCAAGGCTTGTGGGATTAAAGGCGGGACTGGCACGAAATCTGGGCCGTGCGCGCACATATGATGAGCGGGACGACACAATTCTCACGCCGGGCACGCGGTTTGGGCGGTGTAAGAAGGCGTGGGGCGTCGCCGGTCGCACCCCTCGCCACAAGTCGCCCTGGCCCGTCGGGCCCACCCCTCACCCTGACCCTCTCCCCCGAGGGGAGAGGGGAGGCTCGACAGGCCACGGGATGTCCCTGCGCAGAGGGTGCGGGTCGGGCGCATTCCCTCTCCCCGCCGGGGGAGAGGGTCAGGGTGAGGGGCGGCGGCGCTACCCCCCCGCCTTCACCGCAGCCCGGGCCGCGTGCAACACCGGCTCGGTATAGCCCGACGGCTGCGCGGCCCCCTTGAACACCAGGTCACAAGCTGCCCGGAACGCCACCCCGTCAAACGCCGGTGCCATCGGGCGGTAGGCGGGGTCGCCTTGGTTCTGGCGATCGACCACCGCCGCCATCTTCCGCATCGCGGCCATGACCTCGGTTTCGCTGACGACCCCGTGCCGCAACCAGTTGGCCAGCGCCTGGCTGGAAATCCGGCAGGTCGCGCGGTCTTCCATCAGCGCCACGTCATGGATGTCGGGCACCTTGGAACATCCGACCCCCTGATCGACCCAGCGCACGACATATCCAAGGATGCCCTGCGCATTGTTCTCAACCTCTTCCCGCACTTCGGTCGGTGACCAGTTCTGCCCCGCAGCGAGCGGGATCGACAGCAGGTCGGCCAGCCGCCCCGGTCGCCCCATCGCAGCAATTTCCGCCTGCCGTTTCAACACGTTGACCCGGTGGTAATGCGTCGCATGCAGCGTTGCGGCGGTGGGCGACGGCACCCAGGCGCAATTCGCGCCCGCCATCGGATGGGCAACCTTGTCCCGCAGCATCGCCGCCATCAGGTCGGGGGCCGCCCACATCCCCTTGCCGATCTGCGCCCGGCCCGGCAGGCCGCAGGCGATTCCGATATCGACGTTGCGGTCCTCGTAGGCGGAAATCCAGGCCGCCTTGCGCATGTCGCCCTTGCGGACCATCGGCCCGGCTTCCATCGAGGTATGGATCTCGTCCCCCGTCCGGTCGAGGAAGCCGGTGTTGATGAACGCCACCCTATCCTTGGCGGCGCGGATGCATTCCTTCAGGTTGACCGACGTGCGGCGCTCCTCGTCCATGATGCCAAGCTTCACGGTATTGCGGGGCAGTCCCAGCGCGTTCTCCACCCGGTCGAAAATCGCGACCGCAAAGGCCACCTCGGCAGGCCCGTGCATCTTCGGCTTCACCACATAGACCGACCCATGCAGCGAATTGCGCATCCCCTCGGTCTTGCCCAGGTCGTGCATCGCGCAAAGCGTCGTGACCATCGCGTCCAAGAGCCCCTCGCCGACCTCGCGCCCCTCGGGGTCCAGCACGGCAGGCGTGGTCATCAGGTGGCCCACGTTCCGCACCAGCATCAGCGCGCGGCCCTTGAGCCGTACCTCGCCGCCATCCGGGGCGGTAAAGGCGATGTCGTCGGCCAGAACGCGGTCGATGGTGCGGCCATCCTTTTCGACCTTCTCGCGCAGATCGCCCCGCATCAGGCCCAGCCAGTTGGAATAGGCGGCCACCTTGTCGGGGGCGTCCACGGCGGCGATGGAATCCTCCATGTCCATGATCGCGGAAAGCGCGCTTTCCAGGCGAATGTCGGCCAGCCCGGCCCGGTCATCCCGGCCGATCCGCTGCAAGCGGTCGATGCGCAGGACGATGTGCAGGCCGTTGTTCCGCAAAAGGATCGCGCTTGGCGCGTCGCCCGGCCCCCGGTGGCCCGCGAACTGTGCCGGGTCGCGCAGCGCGGGGACCAGCGTACCGCCCGCCACGCGGTAGCGCGTCACGTCGGCATGCGAGCCCTCAGCCAGCGGCACCGCCTCATCCAGGAAGGCCCGCCCCCAGGCAATCACCCGCGCGCCCCGCGCAGGGTCATAGCCCTTGCCAGAGGGCGCGTCGCCCAGCGCGTCGGTGCCGTACAGCGCGTCATAGAGCGACCCCCAGCGGGCGTTGGCCGCGTTCAGCGCGTAGCGGGCGTTCATCACCGGCACGACCAGCTGCGGCCCCGGCACCTGCGCGATTTCCGGGTCGGTGCCGGTCGTGGCGATGGCGAAGTCCGGGCCGTCGGGCACGATGTAGCCGAGACAACGCAGGAAAGCCTCGTAGGCCGCCGCATCGTGAGGCTGACCCTTCCGCTCCCGGTGCCATACGTCGATCGCCGCCTGCATCCTCTCGCGCTCGGCCAGAAGCGCGCGGTTCTTGGGGCCAAGGTCGCGGATGATCCCCGCCAGCCCCTGCCAGAACGTGGCGGGCGCGACGCCTGTTCCCGGCAGCGCGCGGCCCTCGATGAACCGGGCCAGTTCCGGCGCGACCTTCAGCCCTGCCTTGTCCACCCGCATCGCCCCGCCCCACTGTTCGCCGCCCATCGCAGATTTCCCAAGGGCGCGGGGAATGCAACCCATGCCGGACAGCCGCGCCGATAGTTAGGTGATTGCACAAGTGTCTTGCGCGCCGCATCCCGCCATGATACTTAGGTCATAACCTAAGCATCCCGGACACCCCCCTTGGACCTCTCCCCCGGCAGCCTCGACGCCCTGTTCCAGGCCCTGGGCGACCCCACGCGGCGCGCGATGCTGGAGCGGCTGGCGAAAGGCCCCGCGACGGTGACGGAACTCGCCCAGCCTTTCGACATGGCGCTTCCCTCGGTCCTCGACCATGTCCGAAGGCTCGAGGGCGCGGGCCTGATCCTGACCGCCAAGGAAGGCCGCACCCGCACCGCCACGCTGAACCCCGCGGCCTTCGCCCCGGTGCGCACCTGGCTCGATGACCAGCGCGCGATCTGGGAAGCCCGCCTCGACCGCTTCGACGACTATGTAACCCGCCTGATGCGGGCCAGACAGAAGGACACCGACAATGGACATTGACCCCGCCACCGACCTCAGCTTCACCCGCACGCTGGCCGTGCCCAAGGAACTGGTCTGGGAATGCTGGACCAGCGCCGAGCATATCCCCAACTTCTTCGTCCCCCGCCCCCACAAGGTCATCCGCGTGGACATCGACGTCCGCCCCGGCGGGCGGTCGAATTCGGTCTTTCTGGTGGACGGGCAGGAAATGCCGCAGCGGGGCGTGTATCTGGAAGTGGTGCCGAACAAGCGGCTGGTCTTCACCGACGCCTACACCGAAGGCTGGAAGCCTTCGCCCAACCCCTTCATGACGGCCATCGTCGATCTGGACGATGCGCCGGGGGGCGGCACGATCTACACCGCGACGGCGCGCCACTGGAAACCCGAGAACAAGGAAGCCCATGAAAAGATGGGCTTCTATGACGGCTGGGGCACGGTGGCCACGCAACTGGAAGACTATGCGAAGGGATTGATGAAATGACCGGGGCTGCCGCAACCGCCGACTTGTCCGACCGCACGATGGTCATCGAGCGCGTCATCAAGGCCCCTGTCGCCGTCGTCTTCGGGGCCTGGGCCGATCCGAAATCCCTGCCGAAGTGGTGGGGGCCGGACGGGTTTTCCTGCCGCACCACGCGCATCGACCTGCGGACGGGGGGCGAGTGGGTGTTCGACATGATCGGGCCGGACGGCACGGTCTACCCCAACCACCACCGCTACCTCACCTTCGACGCGGCCCACGGCATCGACTACACGCTGCACTGGGGCGAAAACGGGCCGAAGCATGCCGATGCTTCCGTCCGGTTCACCCCCGAAGGCCCCGGCGGCGGGGCCACGCGGGTCACCCTGCGGATGGTCTTCAACTCGGCCGAGGAATACTGCGATGCCAAGGGCTTCAAGGCAGAGGAGCTGGGCCTGCAAACGCTGGGCAAACTGGCGCGCATCATCGGCGCTGACTGACCGGCCGGGGCGCGCTATGCAGGCGTGGCGCGCCCTGCCCGCTTGCCCTCACCCCGACAGCGGTCGGAGCAGTACCGCACGTTTTCCCAGTCGCGCGCCCATGTCTTGCGCCACGTGAACGGCCGCCCGCAGGCCGCGCAGGTTTTCTGCGGCAGGTCGGCTTTCTTGATGCCCTTGGGCACGTCGCGGCTCTCCTTCGGATGGACTGCACCTAAGCGCCCGTCCCGCGCCGTCAACTGGCGCGGCGACGGCCCACATTGAACCCTGCTCCTGTCGCGCCTAGGGTCGCCCTTGAAACGACCGCGAGACCCCGATGAACGCCCCCACCCCCACGCTGCTGTCCGACTACACTCCCTACCCCTTCGTGATCGACAAGGTGGACCTGACCTTCCGCCTTGCCCCCAAGGCCACCCGCGTCCTCTCGCGCATCGCGTTCCGCCCGAACCCCGCCCGCCCCGGCCACCACGACCTGTTCCTGCATGGCGAGGGGCTGAAACCCATCGCCGCCACCATCGACGGCCGCGATATCCTCCCCCTCGCCCGCATCGATGCCGAGGGGCTGACCGTCCCCGCCGCCCACTTGCCCGATGGCCCCTTCACCTGGGAGGCCGAGGTCGAGATCGTCCCCGAGGGGAACACCTCGCTGGAAGGCCTCTACATGTCGGGCGGCATCTACTGCACCCAGTGCGAGGCCGAAGGCTTCCGCCACATCACCTGGTACCCCGACCGCCCCGACGTGATGGCCCGCTTTGACGTGCGGATCGAAAGCGACATGGCCGTCCTTCTGTCGAACGGCAACCCCGGCGCATCCGGCAAGGGCTGGGCGGAATGGTCCGATCCCTGGCCCAAGCCCGCCTACCTCTTCGCGCTTGTCGCGGGTCCGCTTGTCAACCTGCCCGACAGCTTCACCACCCGGTCGGGCCGCAAGGTCGCGCTGAACATCTGGGTCCGCCCCGGCGACCTCGATCGCTGCGCCTACGCGATGGACGCGCTCAAGCGGTCGATGGACTGGGACGAACGCGCCTATGGCCGGGAATACGACCTCGACGTCTTCAACATCGTGGCCGTCGACGACTTCAACATGGGCGCGATGGAGAACAAGGGGCTGAACATCTTCAACTCGAAGCTTGTCCTCGCCAGCCCGGAAACGGCGACCGACACCGATTTCGAACGCATTGAAAGCGTCATCGCCCACGAATACTTCCACAACTGGACGGGCAACCGCATCACCTGCCGCGACTGGTTCCAGCTCTGCCTGAAGGAAGGGCTGACCGTCTTCCGCGACCAGGAATTCACCAAGGACATGCGCTCGGCCCCGGTGAAGCGGATCGACGATATCCTCACCCTCCGCGCCCGCCAGTTCCGCGAGGATCAGGGGCCGCTCGCCCACCCCGTGCGGCCCGACCGGTATGTCGAGATCAACAACTTCTATACGGCAACGGTCTACGAAAAGGGGGCCGAGGTCATCGGGATGCTGAAGACCCTGATCGGCCCCGACGCCTACCGCAAGGCGCTGGATCTGTACTTCGACCGGCACGACGGCGACGCCGCCACCATCGAAGACTGGCTGAAGGTCTTCGAGGACGCGACGGGCCGCGACCTGTCGCAGTTCAAGCGCTGGTACACGGATGCGGGAACCCCGCACCTGTCCGTGGCCGAGGCGTGGGAACCAGGGCCGCAGGGTGGGACCTACCGTCTGACCTTCGCCCAATCGACGCCCCCGACCCCCGGCCAGCCCGACAAGCCGCCGCGTGTCATTCCCATCGCCGTGGGTCTGCTGAACCCCAACGGCGACGAGGTGGTGCCGACGACCGTGCTGGAGATGACGAAGGCCACGCAGACCTTCGCCTTCGACGGGCTGGCGACACGGCCGATCCCGTCCATTCTGCGCGGATTCTCGGCCCCCGTTGTGCTGGACCGTGACGCAACCCTTCAGGAACGCGCCTTCCTGCTGGCCCACGACACCGACCCCGTGAACCGGTGGGAGGCCGGGCGGGCTCTGGCCAAGGACGCGCTGGCCGCGATGATCCGCGATGGCGCCGGCGCACCGGCCGACTGGCTGGACGGCATCGACCGCGTGCTGCGCGACGACGGGCTTGATCCCGCTTTCCGCGCGCTGTGCCTTCGTCTGCCATCCGACGACGACATGGCCCAGACGCTGCATGCCCTGGGCAGGACGCCCGACCCCGACGCAATCCGCGCGGCCCTTGATGCAGCGCGGACCGCCATCGCGCGTCACAGCCAGACGGCACTGACAGGCCTTTACGACCGTCTCGCCGACACTGGCCCCTTCTCGGCCGACGCCAAGGCCGCCGGACGGCGGGCGCTGCGCCTTGCGGCGCTGGCACTTCTGTCACGGACAGATCGCGGCGGGCGGGCGGCGGCTTTGTTCCCGGCCGCCAAGACGATGACGGAAACCGTCGCAGCCCTTGCCGCGCTGCTTGACGCCGGGCGGGGTCAGCCCGAGGCCGATGCCTTCCACGCCAAGTGGAAGGACAACCGGCTGGTTATCGACAAGTGGTTCTCGATCCTGGTCATGGCGGGCGACCCTGCCACGGCCGCCGATACGGCGGCGCGGCTGGCGCTTCACCCGGACTTCGACTGGAAGAACCCCAACCGCTTCCGCGCCCTGCTGGGCGGGCTGGCCGCGAACCACGCAGGGTTCCACCGAAGGGACGGGGCGGGCTACCGCTTCTACGCCGACTGGCTGGTCCGGCTGGACCCCCTGAATCCGCAGACGACCGCGCGGATGTCCACCGCCTTCGACAGCTGGCGGCGCTATGACGCCGGGCGACAGGCACTGATGCGGGGGGAACTGGCGCGCATCGCCGCAACGCCGGGCCTGTCGCGCGACACGGGCGAGATGGTGGGGCGGATCCTCGGCTGACCGCCCATCCGCGCGCGCGGGCGGCACACAGACGCCCCCCTGGGCCCGGACCAACCCGCCCGACGGGTGATTCGCCGAAACCCCCAAGGCGAGCGGACCATCCCGCGCCCGGCCCCGATTGCGGCCCCGAGGACCGGCCACCGGCCCGACGCCCGTGCGCCGCGTCGCGCCGTTCAGGCGACAATCGCCCCGCCAGTCCCCCTGCCGTTTCCATGATCCGCCGGACCATCGCAATCCCGGCGCGTTTGCGCCTTCGCAGACGCCTCACCCCGCATGTATGGTTAAGTCGGTGTGTGTTTCGTGTGTTGGAAGTACGAGTAAATGTCCGCGATTCTGTGCGAGCATCGGGTGCAGGCGCGCCGCCCGGGCAACTACCTCGCGCTCGGCGTCGGGATGTCGGTCAGCTATCTGGCGGCGACCACATCGGCCAACCCGGCGATCTCGGTTCTGGTGGCGGCCTATCTGGGCCTTGTCCTGTGGCGGCTGGTGCGCAACCCGCAGACCGGCTTTCGGATGCGTGCCGACCGGGTCGAGACGATGTCGCAGGGTCGCCTCCGCGTCGTGCCCATCGGCCAGATCGAAAGCTTCCGCCTCAGCCTGCCCCGCCTGGCCACCGCGCTTTGCCTTCTGACGCTCAGGTCTGGTGAAGTGATTGCCGTGCCCTGCGGCGGCGCGGCCTGGGCCCGCATGCTGGCGGCGGCCCTGCAGCAGCGCGGCGTGCCCGAGGCGTGACGCGCACCAGAGAGGTGCCGGACCAAGAAGGGACAGGCGCGCGACTACCCTGCCGTGGTTGCCCCGCCATTCACAAGTTCCACAACCCGGCGCGGATAGGGCATTTCGATGCCCGCGTCCTTCAATGCGTTCCAGACCGCGAACATGACCTGGCTGTGGTATTTGTTCCGCCCGTCGTCGATACCGCTGACCCAGTATTCCACCGCAAAGTCGACCGAGCTTTCACCGAAGGCGCGCAGTTCCACATCCGGACCGGCAGGCTCGGACAACACAAAGGGCAGCCGCGACACCGCCGTCTCGATGACCTCGGGCACGCGGTTCAGGTCGGTCTCGTAGGCGACCGAAAACAGCGCCTCATACCGGTTCGCACTGCCCTGGTCGGAATAGTTGATGACGCGGCTGGTGATGAAGTGGTCGTTCGGCACCACGATCCACTTGCCGTCGAACGTCTCCAGAATGCAGGCCCGCGCCGTCATCCTGACAATCGTGCCCTTCTCGCCCCCGTCCAACTCCACATAGTCGCCGACCGTCGTCTGCCCCTCGACCAGCAGGATCACGCCCGACACGAAATTCGCCGCGATCTGCTGCAGGCCAAGACCGACACCCACGCCCAGCGCGCCGCCCAGAACGGCAATGGCCGTCAGGTCGATCCCCATGATCGACATCAGCAGAAGGAATGCCGTGCCGAAGATGGCGAACTCGGCCGCCTTCACCGCCAGCTGACGCATCGCCGGGCGCATCGCCTGCTGCTGGCCGATGTAGGCCGTGCTTTGCCGGTTCGACCACGACCCCAGCCAGAACAGCAGGCTGCCCGCGATCGCCCCCCGGATCAGCGCCAACACCGAGAACCGGATGTTCCCCAGCGCGACGACCGTGCCGTCAAGCCAGACCATCACCGGATCCAGCAGCCCCAACGCATAAAGCCCCGCAACCGGGATCAGTGCGTAGCGGCCCAGAAGGCCCAGGAAGGCATCGGTCAGCACATGCCGCACCAGCGCCCGCGCAGCCAGGAACAGGAACACCCGCTTGCCGAAGGCGATCACCTCGCCCGACCCGAACAACGACCGCGTGACGCCCTCGCCCCCCGCCGTCAGCGCATAGGCCAGAAGCGGCATCAGCAGGGGCAGGAACCTCAGCGCGAACCGCCGCACGGTCGGCAGCAGGCCGACAGCATCCGATGCGGGCGTCAGCAGGCGGGTCAGGCGCGGGATCGCGCGCGCCGCGATGACCCGCGCAATCAGGAACGCCGCCGCCAGAAGCGCGAATTGCGACCAGGCGGCCGGCGTCGTCAGCCAGCCCAGCGCAATCGCCTGCGCACGGTCAATCCAGGCCATCGCCTGCGTGACGATCTCGGATTGCCCGCCCATTCCTGCCCGGCCCCCTTGTCGCGCCCAGCCCCGCCCAGGCGCTTCTTAGGCCAGACCCGGCGTGCAGGACAACGGCCTGCCCCGCACCAAGCCCAGGCAGACGGTCAGTTGCAGTAGGACTGCCCGCGCGTGAAGGCCGCCACGTCGGCGCGTTTCTCGGGCGAATGCATCGGCCCCCAGTCGGCGACCATCGCGGCCAGCGTGTCGCCGTTCTCGGGTCCGCGCCGCGCCGCGATGCGGACCGCGCAGGCAAGGTTCGTGGCCCCGTTCGCAAGCCCGCCGTTCGACAGATCGCACCCTACGTCCCGCGCGGTCACCGGCGAAATCTGCAGAAGCCCGATGTAGCGCCCGCCGCCACCCTTGGCCGCGGGGTTCCACGTGCTTTCATGCTTGGCAATGGCCGAGAACAGCCCGGCCCAGAAGGCGCGCCGCTGTTCGGGGCCTTCCTTGGCGTAGTTCGGGCAATAGACGGCGATGTCGGCGGGAACCGTCGCGGGCAGGACCGCCCCGTCCGACCGCAGCGCGGCCAGCGTCGCCTCGGTCCACTGCGTCGCCTCGGGCCGGTGGTCCCAGCGCATCACCGGCAGGGATCCGGCATCACCGTCAGTCTGCATGCAGGCCGACGCCAAAAGGAACAAGGCCAGCGCGGAAAACCGCGGCAGTCGGGAATGTGTCATCTGTCCTTCGGATGGCAGCACCGGGCCCCCAAGCACCGGCGTCTGCGGTTGTTCCGGCTCGGGCGTGTCGGATCAACCGGTTCAGCGTCGCACCCCGACTTTTCGGCGGGTTCTCGCGCAGAAGCTGGCATGGCAGTGGCGAAATCCCGCCAATTCCAACCCCTTGGTGCATGAAAATCGTCTCTCACGTTAACAAACTGTTCACAAACAGGGGCCGATGACGTCGCACCCGTCCATGAGGGGGCGATCGGCGCGCCCCGCCTTAGCCTGCGGTTGCGCGCGTCGGCGGGTTTGCCTATTCAGGGTCCGCCGCCCTTGCCCCACCGGAGCGCCCCGATGCTGGACCTTTCCTTTTTGTCGCCGAAACCCAAGGTCATCGCGGGCGCGAAGCATGACTGGGAACTGGTCATCGGGCTGGAGGTTCACGCCCAGGTCGCGTCGAACGCGAAGCTCTTCTCGGGCGCCTCGACGACGTTCGGGGCGGAGCCGAATTCAAACGTTGCGTTCGTTGATGCCGCTATGCCGGGGATGCTGCCTGTCATCAACGAATTCTGCGTGGCCCAAGCCGTGCGCACCGGGTTGGGCCTGAAGGCCGCGATCAACCTGACCTCGGCCTTCGACCGCAAGAACTACTTCTACCCCGACCTGCCGCAGGGCTATCAGATCAGCCAGCTCTACCACCCCATCGTGGGCGAGGGCGAGGTGATCGTGGACATGGGGCCGGGCATCGCGCGCCGCGTCCGCATCCAGCGCATCCACCTGGAACAGGATGCGGGCAAGTCGATCCACGACCTTGACCCGAACATGAGCTTTGTCGACCTCAACCGCACCGGTGTCGCGCTGATGGAAATCGTGTCGATGCCCGACATCCGGGGGCCGGAGGAGGCCGCGGCCTATGTGGGCAAACTGCGCCAAATCATGCGCTACCTCGGCACCTGCGACGGCAACATGCAGAACGGCAACCTGCGGGCCGACGTGAACGTCAGCGTCTGCCGCCCGGGCGACTATGAACGCTATCAGGCGACGGGCGACCATTCGGTGCTGGGCACCCGGTGCGAGATCAAGAACATGAACTCGATGCGGTTCATCCAGGCCGCGATCGAGTACGAAGCCCGCCGCCAGATCGCCATCGTCGAGGATGGCGGGTCGGTCGTGCAGGAAACCCGACTCTATGACCCCGACAAAGGCGAAACCCGGTCGATGCGGTCCAAGGAAGAGGCGCACGATTACCGCTACTTCCCCGACCCCGACCTGCTGCCGCTGGAAATCGAGCAGGCCTGGGTCGATGACATTGCGGCCACCATGCCGGAACTGCCTGACGCCAAGAAGGCGCGCTTTGTCACCGGCTATGGCATGACCGAATACGATGCGGGCGTCCTGACGGCCGAGGTCGAGAACGCGGCCTTCTTCGAGGATGTGGCCAAGGGGCGCGACGGCAAGCAGGCGGCGAACTGGGTCATCAACGAACTGTTCGGGCGGCTGAACCGCGAAGGGCTGACGGTTGCCGAGACCCCCGTGTCGGCGGCGCAGCTGGGCGGGGTGCTGGACCTGCTGGGGGCGGGCACGATCAGCGGCAAGATGGCCAAGGACCTGTTCGAGCTTCTGTGGACCACGGATCGCGGGGCCGACCCTGCGGCTGTCGCCGAGCGGGAAGGCATGCGCCAGGTCACCGACATGGGCGACATCGAGGCGAAGCTCGATGCGCTGATGGCCGCCAATCCCGACCAGGTGGAAAAGGCCCGTGTGAATGCCAAGCTTGCCGGGTGGTTCACGGGCCAGGTGCTGAAGGCGACGGGCGGCAAGGCGAACCCGGCGGCGGTGAACGCGCTGGTGGCGAGGAAGCTCGGTCTTTGATGCAGCTGGCGCTCCGGCGAAGGGCTGCCGCTGACGCGTCTTGACCGGACCTTCCCGTCCCTGCAGCGGCCGCAAGCATCCCAGGCTGGCCTGTCCGCCTTCGGCGGCCACCCTCTCCAGGCGATTGACCAGCCGATGCGCGGGGTCGCCCGCCAGGGCGGCGTGACGCCGCAAGTGTAGCTACACGTGTAGCTACGGATGCACTACGCGAAAGCTACGCCTGCGCTACGCAGAAGCTACGCCGCGTCGGCGATCTCAAGTTTCCTCACAGGAAAAAGGCGGCGCTTGGGACGCCGCCTTTTCCATCTGTCATGACGACTGGGGTCGTCGGTTCGTTCAGACCGGCTTGCGGCGGCGCAGCATCGCCAGACCGCCCAGCGCGCCCAGAAGGGCAAGCCCGCCGGCCGGCACGGGAACGGCGACGATCTCGACGTTGTCGAGAAGGCCGCCCTGCCCATCGCCTTTGCCATTCGCGGCGAAGGTCAGCCGATAGTTCTTGGCCGTCTTCACCACGAATTCCGCCGTGATCTGCGTCCAGGTGCCCACGACGACGCCAGGCGTCGCCCCGTTCACCTTGCCGGCGACCAGACCGCTGACGCGGTAGTTGACCCCGTCCGTGCGGAAGTTGCCGGTTTCGGTGTTGTACCAGAACGACAGCAGATAGCGCCCCGGATGGAGGCCAACTGTCTGATACATCGCCGAATTTGCGCCGCTGTCCAGGGTGGCGTAGTACTCGCCATCCTGAGCGTCGATCGTCGGAAGAGAGCCGTCGGTCTGTACTTCGATCCCCGGTCCCTTGACGGTCTTCCATCCGATCAGATCCGTCCAGACATCCGAAGAGGGGGAGCCGGACGGCAGATTGCCGAAAAGAGCGCCGTTCACGAGGCCGGGGGTATTTCCTGGCACGCCTTGTTCAAAGCTGCCATTCACGACTACGGTCGCCGCATTGGCTGCGCCCGCAAGGGCCATCGCCGCCGCAAACAGGCCCGCATGCAGTACGGGTCGTCCTAGTGCCATCATCGTTTCGCCTTTCGCCCCCGCAGAAACAGTAACCTTACTCAACCCTTAGTGATAGGGTTTCTACCGCCGCGACTGTTTCTTCCCGGTAAAAGAAGTTGTCGCAAATGCCCGACAATCCAAGAATTTTAGGCAATTTCCCGCCATTCCTCCGCCAATGTCGGCAAGATTGTGGCGACGATGGGGCGAGATCATGATTCTCTCTGCGGATGAAAAATCCGCCGTTGACAGGTCTGCAACGCTGTGGCCGCGAATCCCGGACGGGAAACTTTCCGCAGGGTCGCGCGTGACGGGCGCGGGGCAAGGCGCTAGGTTTGCGTCCGGTCCGTGGGTGCCGAAGGGGGCTCTGCGGCGGCGCGCGACGGGTTCCCCCTGGAAGACGACAACGATGCAGGCTTACGAGTACAAGGTGATCCCCGCCCCTGACCGCGGCATAAGGGTCCGCGGTGCCCGGAGCGGGGCGGAACGTTTTGCTGCGGCCGTCGCCGACCGCATGAACGCGATGGCCCGCGACGGTTGGGAATACGTGCGCGCGGACCTTCTGCCGTGCGAAGAACGTACCGGACTGACGCTGAAATCCACCACCGTGTACCACAATCTTTTGGTCTTTCGCCGAGTGGTCACAGTCGAAGCGCCGGCCGAGTCGGTGGCGCTGCCACTGACTTTTCCGCGCATCCGCCTCGGTGCGGCCGAAACCGTTGCGGACGACGCGCCAAGACTTGTCGCCGACCCGCCGCCCGGCAGGGCCCCGGCAATCGGACCCGCAGATCCGCAGAATACCGGCGTGACAAAGGCTGTGGTTCCTGACTGACGTCTGTCACCAGGCCGCCCCCCGCCCTGCGATCAGCCGATGTCCAGCGCGATGGCATGGATGCGCCCGGTAAGGTCGGCTCCAAGGGCACGGTGAACGGCGCGATGGCGTTCGACCCGGCCCATCCCCGCCAGGGCAGGCGCGCGGATGGTGATGCGGAAATGGCTTTCGCCTGACCCGTCGTCACCTGCGTGCCCCGAATGGCGGTGGCTTTCGTTCACGATCTCAAGCGCCGAGGGTGCAAATGCAGCGGTCAGTCGCCGCTCCAGTTCGGCAGCCACGGTCATTTTTTCGCCCTCCCCCTTCAAAGCGCCCCCAAAACTCCTACACTTCCGGACCCGACTCGCAAAGGCCACGGCCGGAACCCAGCCGCATGAGCAAGACCGCATGACCAAAAGCGACCCCTTCGGCTTTGACATCTCGGCGGCGTCCGACAAGAAGCGCCGCACCAAGGGACGGCGCGGCATGTCAGGCGCGTTCGAGACCTCGTCGCGGGCCTGCGACCACCCGGGATGCAAGCTGACCGGCCAGTACCGCGCGCCGAAATCGCCCGAGAACCTCGAGGCCTACCTGTGGTTCTGCAAGGACCATGTGCGGGAATACAATCTGAAGTGGAACTTCTTCCAGGGATCGACCGAGGAAGAGGTCAAGAAGATCAACGACAAGGACCGTGTCTGGGGGCGCGAGACCAAGCCCTTCGGAAACCGCACCGAAGACCGCGCCTGGGCGCGGCTTGGCATCGAAGACCCGATGGAAATCCTGGGCGACAAGGCCACCCAGAACCCCGGCCGCGTGTCCGTGGGCCGCAAGCTGCCGCCGACGGAACGCAAGGCGCTGGAAATCCTCGAGGCGCGCGACACCTGGACGCGCACCGAAATCCGCAAGCAGTACAAAAGCCTGGTGAAGGATCTTCACCCTGACATGAACGGCGGCAACCGCGACGACGAGGACCGTCTGCAGGAAGTTGTCTGGGCCTGGGACCAGCTGAAGGACAGCCGCAACTTCAAGGAGTGACCGGCATGCCGCCGCCTTTCGCTGCCATCGGCGGGCGGGCGGATGGAAGTGCCGATACTGTTGCCGGGCGGCAGATTGCTTGCGGCACGTCGTTGCGGATCATTCAGGCCGGAAAGAACTCGGGCGGGCGCATGACCGGTGTGGACGCCCATGCAACCCGCCCGCCTTCGCCGCCTTTGGGGGGCCGGACGAAGCTCTTTGCAGCGTGCCCGGCACCAGACGGCACCGGGCACGCCCGTCATTCGTCGTCAAGCGTGCGCAGGAAGGCGACGATCGCCGCCTCTTCATCCGCGCTCAGCTTGAGGTTCCCAAGCTCATCCTTGTTCACCGTTGCCGGAATCTCGGCAACCGGCCAGCAACCCTTCGCCATTGCCTCGGCCTCATTGGCCCAGGGGTCGGCGCAAGCGGGCAGGACGTCACGCGTGTTGTAGAAGTGGACAACCCCTTCCAGCGTCTTGAACCAGCCGTTGTGCATGTAGGCGCGCGGGATGTCCGCGGTCGCGCCCTTTGTCAGGTTGCGCAGCGTCGGCACCTGCTGACGGCCCATGTTTTCGGGTGCGAGCGAGGCATAGATCGGATCGGTCTCGAGGAAACCGCCCAGGCCCTTGTCGACCCACTGCCTGCCGTCCTTGTTCCGGGCGTCCGCATAGAATGGGTTGTCGCGGTTCCTGGGCACGCCAAGGTTGTCGAAGGTCCAGTCAGTAAAGACCGACGGGCCGCCACGTGTGTTCGGGCCCAGCACATGGCACGCCGCGCAGTTGCCCTTTGCCGGATCCTCGAACAGCTTCAGACCCGCAAGCTCCTGGTCGCTCAGCGTGCCCTCGCCGCGCTTCCATCGGTCATAGCGCGAGTTGAACGGCTGCATCTCGGTGGTCTGCTCGTAAGCCGAGACCGACAGCGCGATCTTGCCGAAGATGTCGTCCACGGCTGCCGTCGAAGCCTCGTCAAGTTCGATCCTGGCATCCGGGTCGGCGCACCTGGCAGCAATGTCCTCGGGCAGCGTCAGGTCAGGCTTGCCCCAGGCGTCGGCATAGCTGACCGGGTAGGCACTTGGGTCGGCGGGCGACAGGACGCGCGCCACCACGCAGGCCGGCGACGGCATCGCCATTTCCATCGGGTTCAGGAACGGCCCCTGCGCCTGGTCGGCCGTGGGGTGGCCCAGCTTGCCACCCGTCGCCCGGCCGTCCAGGAAGGCACCGCCGACGAAGATCACCTCGCCGTCCTCGACGATGTGGTGCAGCGTCGGCGATTCCGCTGCGTAGGCGGCGCTGGGCGGCTTGCGGTTGCCGAACCGGCCCGCAAAGCTGCCTTCCATCACGGCACCCGCGCGGTTGACCGCCGCGACCGGCGCGGTGAACCCCATTGCCGGATCATGGCATGACGCGCAGGCCTGGTTGCCGTTCGCCGACAACGCAGTGTCGAAGAAGATCGACTTCCCAAGCTGCTCGGTTGGGCTAAGCCCCGCCTTATCCATCGCCCCTGCCACGCCGCCTGACAGAGCGGCGACAGCGGCCAAAATGGCCCGACCCGCAGCGATGCGCATCTCCAGTACCCCTCGGAATCACCCGGGGAAACTATGTAAGCAATCGCTTATCTGGGCAACTTGCGCATTTCGTTTACGCGCCAATCGCGCGTCACGCGGATCGCCGTGCACGACTTGGGAACAATTCAGGCGGTTTCTGTCCCTAAGCGCCCGCTTAGTGGGACCCGGTCATCCCTCCACGAGCCACGTCGCCCCGGTCACGCTGCGGCGAACCGAAGCGCCACCCCGTTCATGCAATAGCGTTTGCCGGTTGGCGGCGGACCGTCGGCGAAAACGTGGCCAAGGTGCCCGCCGCAGCGGCGGCAGTGGACCTCGGTCCGCTTGCCAAGGATACCCCAGTCGGGCTTGGTCCGGACGGCGTCGGGAAGGGGCTCGAAAAAGCTAGGCCAGCCGGTGCCGCTGTCGAACTTCGCCTCCGAGGAATAGAGCGGAAGGTCGCAGCCCGCGCAGTGAAATGTTCCGGGCCGGTGTTCGGCGTTCAGCGGGCTCGACCCGGCGCGTTCGGTGTCTTCCTCGCGCAGAACGGCATAGGCCGCAGGCGACAGGATGCTGCGCCATTCCGCCTCGGTCTTGGTGACCTCGAAGCTTTCGGCCAGGGCGGCCTTCGGACGGGCCAGCAATGCGGCAAGCGGGGTGCCCAGAACGGTGGCGATCAGGCTGCGGCGGGACATGATGGGCATAGGGCCTCCGGCTGTCAGTCGGGGGAAGAATGCCGCAAAAGGGCGTTACAGGGTGTCACACCTGCGGGATCGCCCTGTGATCGGCTATCGGCCGATGCCACGCGATTTTCGGCTTTGGCCGTCGCGATGTCGCCCACGGCGCTTCCCCTTGCGGCCCTGCGCGTTATGTTCCATCAAGCCCTGACCGCTGCAGGTGCCATTTTGCGCCTTTGCAGGCCAGCCCGAACACGGAAAGCGTAAGCGATGCTCGACCAGTCCATGAAGCCCACCGAGGAAATCTCGGTCCACGACATCTTCGGCATCGACACCGAGATGAAGGTGAAGGGCTTTGCAGACCGCTCGGAGCGCGTGCCCGAGATCGACACCACCTACAAGTTCGACCCCGACACGACCTTGGCCATCCTTGCCGGGTTCGCCTACAACCGCCGGGTCATGATCCAGGGCTACCACGGCACCGGCAAGTCCACCCACATCGAACAGGTGGCCGCGCGGCTGAACTGGCCCTGCGTGCGGGTGAACCTGGACAGCCATATCAGCCGGATCGACCTGATCGGCAAGGACGCGATCAAGCTGAAGGACGGCAAGCAGGTCACCGAATTCCACGAGGGCATCCTGCCCTGGGCGCTGCGCAATCCGGTCGCCATCGTCTTCGACGAATACGACGCGGGCCGTGCCGACGTGATGTTCGTGATCCAGCGGGTGCTGGAGCATGACGGGAAGTTGACGCTTCTGGACCAGAACGAGATCATCACGCCCCACCCCTGCTTCCGGCTGTTCGCAACCTCGAACACGGTGGGTCTTGGTGACACGACGGGGCTCTATCACGGTGTCCAGCAGATCAACCAGGCGCAGATGGACCGCTGGAGCCTTGTGGCGACGCTGAACTATCTGTCGCACGATGCCGAGGCCGCGATCGTGCTGGCGAAGTCGCCCCACTACAACACCGACAAGGGTCGCAAGACCATCGGCCAGATGGTGACCGTCGCCGACCTGACGCGGACGGCCTTCATGAATGGCGATTTGTCGACCGTGATGAGCCCCCGGACGGTGCTGAACTGGGCGCAGAACGCCGAGATCTTCCGCAACATCGGCTACGCGTTCCGCCTGACGTTCCTGAACAAGTGCGACGAGCTGGAGCGGCAGACGGTGGCCGAGTTCTACCAGCGCTGCTTCAACGAGGAGCTGCCGGAAAGTGCGGCAAGCGTGGCGGGGCGGTAAGATGATCCGCCATGCCGCCCTCTTCCGATTGAAGCACGCGGCGGGGTCGCACGAAGAGGCGTCGTTCCTTAATGCGGCGTCGGGATTGCGCGCAATCCCCGGCGTTCAAAACTTCGAGCTTGCGCGCGAAGTCAGCCCCAAGAATGACTTTACCTTCGCACTGTCCATGACCTTCCGCGACCAAGCGGCCTATGACGCGTACAATACGCACCCTGACCACGTTGCATTCGTCCAGGGCCGATGGGTGCTCGAGGTGGCGGAGTTCATGGAGCATGACACGGTGGCCCTGCCTGGATTGTAGGCCGGACCCAAGCGAAGGATACGCATGCATATCGGGCTGATAGGCGGCATCGGGCCGTCCGCCACGATCGTCTACTACGAACGCCTGATCGGCGCGACGAAGGCGCTGGGCGTGAACCTGGACCTGACCATCGCCCACACCCCTGACATCATGGTCCTCGTCCGCAACAACCTCGCCGACCGGCGCGCGGAGCAGGCGCGGGAGTATGCGGTGCTGATCGACCGGCTGAAGGCCGCGGGCTGCGACTGTGTGGCGATCACCTCGCTTGGCGGGCATTTCTGCTTTGCCGAGACGGAGGCCATATCGTCCCTGCCGCTCGTGTCGGCGGTTGCGCCACTGGATGCGGCTTTCGCGGCGCGGGGCATCGGTACGGTGGGACTGATCGGCACGCGGGTCGTGATGCGGACGCGGATGTACGGGGCGCTGGCACGCACCCGCGCCTTGGCCCCGGATGACCGCATCGACGACGTTGGTCAAGCCTATCAGGACATCGCCACGAGCGGCATCTGCACGGACGACCAGCGCGCTTTCCTTTTCGGCGTCGGGCGGGACCTGATCGACCGGGGCGCAGAGGCCGTGGTGCTGGCAGGAACAGACCTTGGTCTTGCCTTCGACGGGCACGATCCCGGCTATCCGGTGATCGATGCACTCGACATCCATATCGAGGTCCTGGCCGACATCGCGGCCGGCAGGCGGCCGTTGCCCCTGCGGACCTAAGGGACGGTCGGCGCCTTAAGGCCTTTCTTCAGCTTGTTTTGCTAGGCACCGGACCCGCGCGGGCAGTCCGGCGTTCGACCAGACACGGGCGGCATCCCACCAAGGTCACGCGACCGCCCTCGCCCTGCCGCTTTTCCGGGCTAGGATGATCAGAAGATGTGCAGTCTGCGAACCCTGTCGCGCCCTGCCCTGACGGCCCTGATGGTCTGCATCACCGCCGCCCCCGCCGTTGCTGCGCCTGCAACGCCACAGGAACTGGCCCGCACCTTCGCCGACTGCGCAGGCCGCTATTCGGCCGAGGCGGAACATCTGTGGCTGACCGGCACCGCCGACCCCGCCCGGACCGAACGCCGACGGAACGACTTCGCCGACCTGACGGAAGCCATCGCCCCCGACCTGCCGGGTGATCTTGCGGCCACCCTGCTGGGCCTGCGTGTGTCGGCCAAGGCGGCGCAGCGGCACCTGCTTGAGACCGCTTCCTTCGCCACCCGCACAAGCGAACGCCAGCGCGCGGCGGCGCTGGCGTCGGGGTTCATTGCGGCGTGCGACCGGCTTCTGCCCGCCGCAAGCTGACGCGGATCAGCCGCGCGCGGCCATCGTGGCCTTCGCCCACCACGCGATGTCATCCAGCAGCCCCTTTGCCGCCGGCGCGATCACGCCTTCGATGTCACCGATGTTGCCCGAGCCTCCGAGACCGGGATGGATGCGGAAGAAGTCCGATCCACCGATGCGGACGTTATGGCGCACGGGCACCATCTGCAGTTCGACCGCGATGTTCTGCAGGTGGCCGAGCGCGTTCGCACCGCCCATAGAGCCATAGGAAATTGCGCCCATCGGCTTGTGCGCCCATTCGACATAGGCCTGGTCGAGCGCGTTCTTCAGCACACCGGTGATCGACCGGTTGTACTCCGCCAGAACGACGATGTAGCCGTCGTAGCCGCCCACCTTCTTCTGCCAGGCGACGGCCGCCGGGTCCTGCGAGGGCATCCACGCGTTCGACGCCATTTCGGCAAAGAAGGGCAGCGGATGGTCGCGCAGGTCGACGGTTTCCAGCGTCATGTCATCGCGTTCGGCCGCCTTGGCCAGCAGCCATTTCGCAGGGATGTCGGCAAAGCGGGTGGGACGGGTCGACGAGATGATGAGGGCGATCTTCGGTTTGGCCATGATGGATACTCCGGCTGATGGTCGCGCGCCTTGTATCAGAAACAATCGCGCGCCGCTGCGCGCATCGCTGCACAGTCTCTGCGCGGAAAGCTGGGGGCGCATGGCGGGATGCGCACGGCGGGGGGCGGGCAGGCGTTGCCGTCTGTCCGATGCAACCCACTTGCCCGTTGAACTTCCCCCAACGCAGCGCCACAACAGGGTGACCGGCATCCCTGCCGGAAGGGCGGCGCGCACATGACGAAACCCAATGACAACCCGGCAGAACCCTTCAAAAAGGCGCTCGCCGAAGCCACCAAAGTCATGGCCGACGACCCCGAGCTGACCGTCAGCTTCTCGGTCGATCCGCCCGGCATGACGGCCGACACCGTGCGCCTGCCGCAGGTCAGCCGCCGGATGACCCGTGACGAGGTACTGATCGCGCGCGGCACGGCGGACGGGTTTGCGCTGCGCCGCAAGCACCACGACGCGGCGACCTATGCGAAGTACAGTCCCACAGGCCAGATGGCCCGCGACCTGTACGAGGCGATGGAGAACGCGCGTTGCGAGGCGGTGGGCGCGCGCGACATGCCCGGCACGCTGGGCAACATCGACGCCCGCATCGGCAACGATGCCGAGCGCAAGGGCTATTCCCAGATCCGCTCGACCCAGGATGCGCCCCTTGCGCAGGCGGCGGGCTACATGATCCGGCACCTTGCCACGGGCCGCCCCATGCCGGGGGGCGCGGGCAATGTGATGGAGCTGTGGCGGCCCTTCATCGAGGAACAGGCGGGCGGATCGCTGGAAGGTTTGCAGGATGCGCTGGCCGACCCCGCGGCCTTCGCGCGGCTGTCGCGCCAGATCATCAAGGACCTCGGCTACGGCGACCAGCTGGGCGAGGACCCCGACGGCCAGGACGACGAGGAAGGCGGCGACAGCGAGCAAAGCCAGGAGGAGCAGGACAGCGCCGGGAACGAGAGCCAGGAGCAGGACGACGAGGCCGATGCATCGCCCGACCAGAGCCAGGAAGACCAGCAGGACGCCGCCGAGGCGAAGGTGACGGTCGATGACCTGGCCGACGTGGAGTTCGACGAAGAAGCCGAGATGCCCGAGGGTGACGCGCCCTTGGAGCCGCCGCCCCCTGCGCCCCATTCGGATGCCGACCCGAACTATGTGGCCTTCACCACGGATTTCGACGAGGAAATCAAGGCCGAGGACCTGGCCGAACCCGCCGAACTGGAACGCCTGCGCGCCTATCTCGACCAGCAACTGGAACCGCTGAAGGGGGCTGTCAGCCGTCTGGCCAACAAGCTTCAGCGGCGGTTGCAGGCGCAGCAGAACCGCAGTTGGGAGTTTGACCGCGAGGAAGGCATCCTTGATGCCGGCCGCCTTGCCCGCGTGGTGGCGAACCCGACGACGCCTTTGTCGTTCAAGGTCGAGAAGGACACCGAATTCCGCGACACCGTCGTGACGCTCCTCCTCGACAACTCCGGCTCCATGCGGGGGCGGCCCATCAGCATCGCGGCCATCTGCGCCGACGTGCTCGCCCGGACATTGGAACGCTGCCAGGTGAAGGTGGAAATCCTGGGCTTCACCACCCGCGCCTGGAAGGGCGGCCAATCCCGCGAGCGCTGGCTGGCTGCGGGTCGCCCGCAGGCACCGGGGCGGCTGAATGACCTGCGCCATATTGTCTACAAGTCCGCCGACGCGCCGTGGCGGCGGTCGCGAGAGAACCTCGGGCTGATGATGAAAGAGGGGCTCCTCAAGGAAAACATCGACGGTGAGGCGCTGGAATGGGCGCACCGCCGGATGGTCGCGCGGACCGAGGTGCGCAAGATCCTGATGGTCATCTCGGACGGTGCGCCGGTTGATGACTCGACCCTGTCGGTGAACCCGGCGAACTATCTGGAAAAGCACCTGCGCGACGTGATCGCGATGGTCGAACGGCGGCGCGCCGTGGAGCTGATCGCCATCGGCATCGGCCACGACGTGACGCGGTACTACCAGCGCGCGGTGACGATCACGGATGTGGAGCAGCTGGCCGGAGCGATCACCGAGCAGCTGGCGAGCCTGTTCGACAGCGATCCGAAGGCGCGGGCGCGGGCGGCTGGGGGACGGCGGGCGGCGTGATGCTTCAGACCTTCACCTCCGCCGCCACGCCCGACCAGGGCCCGCCCCGTCTCAACGCACTTCGCGCGCGGCTGGTGGCCGAGGGGCTGGCAGGCTTCATCATCCCCCGCGCCGACATGCACCAGGGCGAATACGTCGCCGCCCATGACGAACGCCTGCAATGGCTGACGGGGTTCACCGGGTCGGCGGGGTTCTGCATCGTGCTGCCCCACATCGCGGGCGTCTTCATCGACGGGCGCTACCGCACGCAGGTGAAGGCGCAGGTGGACCTTGCCCACTTCACCCCGGTTCCCTGGCCCGAGACCAAGCCCGGGCCCTGGCTGGCGGACCAGTTGCCGAACGGGGGTCTGGTGGGGTTCGACCCGTGGCTGCACACCCGGAAGGAAATCGAAGATATTCAGGCCGCGCTTGAAGGAAAGGGTGTAACACTCCGCCCGACAGCGAATTTCGTGGATGCTGTCTGGCCCGATCAGCCACCGCCGCCGCTGGCGCGGGCTGAGGTCTATCCCATCGCCTTTGCGGGTGAGGCATCGTCCGACAAGCGCGCCCGGCTGGGCGCGCAGCTGAAGTCGGCGGGGCACAGGTCGGTCGTCATCACGCTGCCCGACGCGCTGTGCTGGCTTCTGAACATCCGCGGGTCGGATGTGCCCCGCAACCCCATCGTCCATGCGACGGCGATCCTGCATGCGGACGGGCTGGCCGACCTGTTCATCGCGCCCGAAAAGCTGGATGACGAGGTGCGGACCCATCTGGGGCCGGACATCGCCATCCACGCCCCGACCGACTTCGGAAAGTCGCTGACCGGCCTGCAAGGCCCCGTCCGGGTGGACCGCGTGACCGCGCCTGTTGCCGTCTCGACGCTCCTGTCAGACGCGGGCATCGCGGTCGCCTACGCCCCCGACCCCTGCGCGCTGGCCAAGGCGAAGAAGAACGCCGCCGAGATCGAAGGCACGGCCGAGGCGCACCTGCGCGACGGGGCGGCGGTGGTGGAGTTCCTGTGCTGGCTCGACACCCGCGCGCCCAAGGGCGGGCTGACCGAGATCGAGGTGGTGACGGCACTTGAAGGCTACCGCCGGGCGACCAACAGCCTGCGGGATATCAGCTTCGACACCATCGCCGGGTCCGGGCCGAATGGCGCGATCATGCACTATCGGGTGACGGAGGAGACGAACCGCACCGTGCAGGACGGCGAACTGATTGTCGTCGATTCCGGCGGGCAGTATCTGGACGGCACCACCGACATCACCCGCACCGTCGTCATCGGCCAACCCTCGGACGAGGGGCGGGTGTGCTTTACCCGCGTTCTGAAGGGGATGATCGCCATCTCGCGCTTGCGCTGGCCGCCTGGGCTGGCGGGGATGCACCTCGATGCCATCGCGCGGTTCCCCCTGTGGGTCGCGGGGCAGGATTTCGACCACGGAACGGGGCATGGCGTCGGCGTCTATCTGTCCGTCCATGAAGGGCCGCAGCGTCTGAGCAAGATTTCGGACGTGCCCTTCGAGCCGGGGATGATCCTGTCGAACGAACCCGGCTATTACCGCGAGGGGGCCTTCGGTATCCGGATCGAGAACCTGATCGTGGTCGAAGAGGCACCGATGCTTCCTGGTGGGGACGAGCATCGCAAGATGCTGCACTTCCGAACGCTGACCTGGGTGCCGATCGACCGCCGCCTGATCGACCGCGACATGCTGACGGCGGCCGAGCGCGGCTGGCTGGACGCCTATCATGCCGAAGTGCGCCACAAGATCGGCCCCCGCGTGTCGCCCGCCGCGCGGATCTGGCTGGAAACCGCGACCGCCTCGATTTGACAGTCCCCCGGAAAGGCCCAGATGATGGGTGGCGCAGCAGAGGGGATTCTCGTCATGGCCGACCACATCAAGATCACGCCCGCAAGCGGCACCTGGATCGTTCGCGCGGGCGGTGCGGTTCTGGGCGAGACAAAGCGCGCGCTGGAGCTGCGCGAGGGCAGCTACCCCGCGCGCATCTACGTGCCGCGTGAAGATATGGCGATGTCGCTGCTGCAGAAGTCGTCGCGGACCTCGACCTGCCCGTGGAAAGGCGAGGCGAGCTACTATTCGATCAGCACGCCCGAGACCACGTTGCCTGACGTGGTCTGGAGCTACGAGATGCCCAAGGCGGGGATGGAGGCGATCACCGGACACCTGTCGTTTTACACCGACAAGGTGACGGTGGAGCGCGTCTGACGCCGGTCGGCCCGCGCGCCGGATCCTACCCCGCCAAGAGTGCCCGCGCCGCTTCGCGCGCGGCGTCGGTTACCGTGTCGCCCGCCAGCATGCGCGCGATCTCGTCCGTACGCTCGGACGCCCCCAGGGCTGTCACCGTCGACGTGGTCGCACCCTTCGCCACGCGCTTTTCCACGCGCCAATGGTGTGCCCCCCGCGCGGCGACCTGGGGCGAATGCGTCACGACCAGAACCTGCGCCCCCTCGGCCAGCCGCGCCAGCCTGCGGCCCACCGCGTCCGCCGTCGCCCCGCCGACGCCCCGGTCGATCTCGTCGAAGATCAGCGTCACGCCCTCGGCCCCGCGCGCCAGACAGACCTTCAGCGCCAAAAGGAACCGCGACAACTCACCCCCGCTTGCAATCCGGTCGATGGGGCCGGGGGGTGTGCCGGGGTTGGCCGCGACGGTGAAGACAACGGCATCCCGCCCGTCGGGGCCGGCCTCGCCGGCCTTGACGTCGGTCGCAAACATCGCCCTGTCCAGCTTCAGGGGCGGCAGTTCTGCCGCCATCGCCCGGTCCAGAGCCTTGGCCGACGCCTTGCGCCTGGCGGTCAGCCCCGTGGCCGCAGCGTCATAGGCATCCTCGGCGGCCTTCACGGCGGCGGTCAGTGCCTTCAGCCCCTCGGCCCCGCCCTCGACCGCCGACAGGCGAGCGCGAAGGTCTTCCGCGAAGGCTCCAAGATCGTCCGGCGCGACGGAATGCTTCCGCGCCAGCGCGCGGATGGCGAACAGCCGTTCCTCCACTGCCTCCAGATCGCGCGGGTCGAAGCTCATCGCCTCCAGTGCGCGGTCCACGCCCGACTGCGCCTCGCCCAGTTCGGTGATCGCCCGATCCAAAGCGGCAATCGCCTCGTCCAGCGCCCCTTCGGCCCGGCCCGCGGCCGCGCCCAGCCAACGGGCGGCGTCCGCCATCAGCCCTTCGGCCCCTTCGCCGCCCAGGGCCTGCGCGGCACGCGCCACATCCTCGCGGATGCGCGCCGCCCCCTGCATCAGTCGACGCCGCACGTCGAGCGCGGCGTCCTCGCCGGGTTCCGGCGACAGGCGGTCAAGTTCGATGACGGCGTGGCGAAGGAACGCCTCATCCGCCTGTGACTTCGCCACCGCCTCCTCGGCCTCGGCAAGCTGGCGCACGGCGCGCGTCCGCGCATCCCAGGCCGCACGGGTTGCGGCAAGTTCCGTGCCAGCGCCGGCAAAGGCGTCCAGCAGCCGCCGATGCCCGCGCGGGTTCAGCAACCCGTGGTCATCATGCTGGCCGTGCAGCTCGATCAGCGAGTCTGACAGCGCGCGCAGGACGTCGGCCCCGGCGCGGCGGTCGTTGACATAGCCGGTACGACGGCCGTCGGCGGTCAGGACGCGGCGCAGGATCAAGTCGTCCTCGGCGTCGGGCAAACCCGCCTCGGCCAGCACCGCTCGCGCCGGATGACCGGGGGTCAGCGCGAATGCAGCCGTCACCTCGCCCTGCGTCGCCCCGGCCCGCACCAGATCGGCGCGGCCCTTCCAGCCCAGCACGAAACCCAGGCAATCCAGCAAGATCGACTTGCCCGCCCCGGTTTCACCCGTCAGCACATTGAGACCGGGCTGAAATGCAAGCTCCAGCCGGTCGATCAGCAGCATGTCGCGGATGTCGAGGGACAAAAGCATGGAACTGGCGAAACCTAGGGGTGGTGCATGCACGCACGCACCCTACGGCATGTAGGGTGCGCGATTCCCTGCGCCGTTACAACCACTGGCCCTTGATGACCTGCCGGTAGATGCGCGCCAGCCAGCTGTCGCCCTTGGCTTTCGGCTCCAGCCCCTTGCCCGTCAACAGGCGGTAGCCATCCTGATACCAGTCGGTCGACTGGTAGTTGTAGCCCAGGATCGCGCCCGCCGTCTGCGCCTCGTCCGTCAGGCCCAGCGACAGGTAGCACTCGATCAGCCGGTACAGCGCCTCGGCCGTCTGGGTCGTGGTCTGATACTGTTCCACCACCACGCGGAAGCGGTTGATGGCGGCGGTGTAGTGCTTCTGGCGCAGGTAGAAGCGCCCGATCTCCATTTCCTTCGCGGCCAAATGGTCGAAGGCCAGGTCAAACTTCAGGATAGCCGACCGCGCGTATTCGCTGTCAGGGTATTCCTCGATCACCGCGCGCAGGGCCTGCAGGGCCTGGAAGGTCAGGCCCTGGTCACGGCCGACCTTGTCGATCTGGTCGTAATAGCTGAGCGCCAGCAGATACTTGGCGTAGGCCGCGTCCTCTTCCGCCGGATAGGCGTCGATATAGCGCTGCGCGGCGGCGCGGCTTTCGTCGTACTTGCGATCCTTGTGGTACGAGAACGCCTGCATGATCAGCGCGCGCTTGGCCAGCTGGGAATAGGGGTAAAGCCGCTCCACCTCGCCAAACAGGCGCGCGGCCTCGTCGGCTTTCTTGTTGTTCTCAAGGGCGAATTCACCCTTCTTGTAGATCTGTTCGGCGGTCAGGCTGTCCAGCGGCACCTCTTTTGGTGCCCGCGCGCCACAGCCCGAAAGCGCAGCGGCCAAGACCACGGCACCGACAAAGCCTGCCGCCTTCCTGCCCCCGATCATGCCGCTTGCACTCCGCCCCAGATCGCTTTTTTTCCGCCCCGGGGCCCTGCGATGCCCGGCGATGGGCTTCGTCTAGCACAGAAAAATCCGGTGCGCAAAACGCCTTTCGCCCTGCCTTGATCAGGCGACGGCGGGGATGTCGGCGGCCACAAGTCCTACGCCCGGCAAGGCATGGCGGCGGTCGTCGGCGATGTCGATAACCCGCACCGCGCCTGGCGTGGCGAACAACTTGCGCAACAGCCGGTTGGTCAGCGCATGCCCGGCCCGAAGGCCGGTATAGCGTCCGAAGAACGGCCCGCCCGCCAGATACAGATCCCCCAGCGCGTCCAGCATCTTGTGCCGTACCGCCTCGTCCGGATGGCGGAAACCGCCCGGGGTCAGGATCTGCGCGCCCTCGACCACGACCGCGTTCTGATAGGTGCCGCCCAGGGCCAGCCCGGCCTCGCGCATCGCGTCCACGTCGGATTGGCGGCAGAAGGTGCGGCTGTCCGACAGGATGCGTGCAAAAGCGCCGTTGGCCATGTTCAGCCTGCGGTGCTGGGTGCCGATGGCGGCATCGGCGAAGTCGATGCGGAAGTCGATCTCGAAGGCGTCCGAAGGCGACAGGCGGGCCAACGCGTCGCCATCGCGGATTTCGACCGTCTCGCGCACCTCAAAGCAGCGGACGGGCGCATCAAGAAGACGAACCCCGCGCCCCATCAGCCCCGCCACGAAGGGTGCGGCTGAACCGTCAAGGATCGGCACTTCGGGCCCGTCGATTTCAATCAGCGCATTGTGGATGCCGCACCCGGCCAGCGCCGCCATGATGTGTTCCACGGTCGACACGGTGACACCCGAGGGATTGCCCAGAAGCGTGCACAACCGCGATGCTACGACCGATCCGAAATGTGCGGGAACCATCGGGTCCGACCCGATGACATCGGTGCGGCGGAACCAGATGCCATGCTCGGCCGACGCCGGACACACGGTCATCCGCACGGGCTGGCCGCTGTGAAGCCCGACACCGCGGAACGTCACCGGGGATTTTACCGTCGTCTGCACCTGCGTCCCCTCTTGCACCGGACCGGCCTTGCTGCATGAACCGGCCTTCGGCCAGCCTGAGGTATCCCTTGGCCAGCGAAGTCTCAACTCACGCTTTGCTACGCTTTGCAACAGCCTTGAAACATCCCAGCGCCGCAGCGCGGCACGGGGCGTAACTTGCGACGCGCAATAACAAAAGGGGCGGAGTGATCCGCCCCTATGCCGCAGTGCGGAAACGTCCGCTCAGTTCGCCTGGCGCCGCAGGAATGCCGGGATTTCGATGCGCTCCTGTTCGGCGTCGGGCACCGCCTCGTCCTCGTACTGATGCGCGACCGAGGCCTGGCCGCGGACCGGCGGCTGCGCCCGTTCGACGGGTTCGGCATGCCCCGTCATCTTGTTGATCAGAGTGTTTATTCCGAACCGTGCGCGCTCGGGCTGACGGGCTGCGGCGGCCACCGGCACGGCGGCCCCCTGCCCTGCGACGGCTGCGCGCTGCGTCACGGGCGCGCGGTTCACGGCGTTCTGCAGTCGCTGCAGCGCCTCGGGCGACGGGGTTCCCGGCGCACGCGGGCGCGGCGCGACGAAGGCCGCGGCATCGTCCTCGACCGCGATGTCGGTACGGGCCTGCGCGGCCTGCGGACGATAGGCGGGCGGGGGCAGATCGTCAGCAGCCTGGGCGGCATGCCGATCATCGACGCGACCGTAGCCGCGATCCGCCTGACCGAACAGGGGCGCGTCGTCACCCGCAGGATCCTGCAGGTCCGCGACGTCTCCGGCCGTCACTCCGGCCCCATGCCCCCGCTGCTGCGCGAGGGGCTGGGCCGCGGCCGAACGCGCGGCCTCGGCCACGCGCGGCGACATCCGTCCCTGCCCGAAGGCCGGAACGAAAGAGCCCTGCGCCGCAGCCGGCTGCGCCTGCGGCGCGGGTTCGCGATGCGCGGGTGCCTGATGCGCAGGCGCGCGCGCCGGCTCGGCCGCGCGGGCGGCGGGCTGCAGCGTCAGGGGCTCGCCCATGCGGCGGCGCGGCAGCGGCTGTTCGGCCTCGACAGGCTGCGCGTCGATGCCGGTCGCCACAACCGAGACCCGCATCATGCCTTCCAGCGCGGGATCGAGGCTGGAGCCCACGATAATGTTGGCGTCGGGGTCCACTTCCTCGCGGATGCGGTTTGCCGCCTCGTCGTATTCGAACAGCGTCAGGTCCGTGCCACCGGTGATGTTGATCAGGACACCCTTGGCCCCGCGCAGGCTGATTTCGTCCAGAAGCGGGTTGGCAATCGCCTTTTCGGCCGCCTGCACCGCGCGGTCCTGGCCCGTCGCCTCGCCGGTGCCCATCATCGCCTTGCCCATCTCGTCCATCACCGACCGCACGTCGGCGAAGTCGAGGTTGATAAGGCCCGGACGCACCATCAGGTCGGTCACGCCCTTGACGCCCTGGTACAGGACGTCGTCGGCCATCGCAAAGGCTTCTGTGAAGGTGGTCTTTTCGTTGGCGATCCGGAACAGGTTCTGGTTCGGAATGATGATGAGCGTATCGACAACCTTCTGCAGGGCGTCGACACCCTCTTCGGCCTGCCGCATGCGCTTGGCGCCTTCGAACTGGAAGGGCTTGGTCACGACACCCACGGTCAGGACGCCCAACTCGCGGGCGGCCTGCGCGATGATCGGGGCGGCCCCTGTGCCAGTGCCCCCACCCATTCCGGCAGTGATGAAGCACATGTGCGACCCAGCCAGATGGTTCACGATCTCTTCGATCGTTTCCTCGGCCGCCGCCGCGCCGACCGAGGGCCGCGCGCCCGCGCCCAGGCCTTCGGTGACACGCACGCCCAGCTGGATCTTGTGCATCGACAGGCTTTGCTGAAGCGCCTGGGCGTCGGTGTTGGCCACCACGAACTCGACGCCTTCCAGCGCCTTGGTGATCATGTTGTTGACCGCGTTCCCGCCGGCACCGCCGACACCGAACACGGTGATCCGGGGCTTCAGGTCCCCTTCTTCGTGCATCATCAAGTTCAACGCCATCGCTTCCGCCTGTTTACTCATTGCCGATCCGCGCGCACCCCGCGTTGCGCGCCCGGACCCGATGTCCCCACATTTCTGCAATCCTACCGGCTGACGCCGGAATGGTCACGAGAAAAACGCCCGATACCCACAAAATATGGGACACTCGTCACGCGTGTCAGCGGTATTTCGCCAACGTCTCAACATCTTGAGTTTACCAGTTGTCCCTGAACCATTTTACCGCGCGACGCAGCGACCGCGCCGGGTAGCGTTCGGCCGGAACCTCGAAATCCCACCACTCGTCCTGCGGGTGTGCGGCAAACAGGCACAACCCCACGGACGCGCTGAATGCCGGCCCCGTCGCCGCCTGCGGCAGGCCCTGCACGCGCAGGGGCCGGCCGAGTCGCACGCTTTGGCCCAGGATTCGCGCGGCAAGGCCATCAAGGCCGGGAAGCTGGCTCGCCCCGCCGGTCAGCACGATCTGCTGGCTGGGCATCTGGTCGAACCCGGCCGCATCCAGGACGGCCCGCACGTTCTCCAGAATCTCCTCGACACGCGGCCGGACAATGCCGATCAGTTCGGTCCGGCTGACGGTGCGGCGGTCCTTTTCCCAGTCGCCGCTGTCAGCACCAAGCGCGATCATCTCGCGGTCGTCCATGCCCGTGGCGATGACGCCGCCATTCATCGTCTTGATCCGCTCGGCCAGCGCCACGGGCACCTGCAGCACCTTGGCGATGTCTCCGGTCACATGGTCGCCGCCCATCCGCACCGCATCGGCAAAGATCATGTGCTTCTTCATGAAGATCGACACGCCGGTCGCACCACCCCCCATGTCGATGCAGGCGGCACCGAGTTCCTGTTCGTCCTCCACAAGGCTGGCCAGCCCCGAGACATAGGCCGACGAGGCCAGCCCCGCGACCTCCAGATCGCAGCGCTTGAGGCAATAGAGAAGGTTGCCGATAGCGCCTGTGTCCACGGTCAGAAGGTGCATGTCGGCCGACAGCCGACTGCCCACCTGCCCGCGCGGATCGCCCAGGCCCGAGCGATGGTCGATGGCGAAGTTGACCGGGTGGGCATGCAGCGCCTCGCGCCCCGGACCGAAATCGGGCACGTCGCAGGCGGCCAGAACGCGGGCCACATCCTGCTCGCCCACCTGCCGGTCCGAAAGCGCGATCTCGCCCGCTAGTCCATAGCTGCGCGGCCGCGCGCCCGACAGGCAGGCGATGACGTGATCGACCCGCGTCTGCGCCATTTTCTGTGCCGCCTGCACCGCCGTGCGGATCGCGCGTTCGGTTTCCTGGATCGCATCCGTCTCGCCGAACCGCACGCCGCGCGACCGTGTGGTGGCCGCGCCGATCACCCGGATCTGCGATTGCCCCGCCAGCGAGCCCAGGCCGTCGTCGCGCCCGCCCTGCCCGTCCTCGGCCATCGCAGGATCGAACTTCAGCACCAGACAGGCGATCTTCGACGTGCCCACGTCCAGGATCGCGATGACGCCCCGCTGCATGGCGGCACGGCGCATGTTCCGCATGGCTCGCTGGGATTGGTACAGGTCGGTCATGGGGCGGATACCTTTGTCAGCTTTTCACGGGACTGGCGCAATTCTTCGGCGGCGGGGGCGGCAAGTCGCACGGTTGGACGGTCGGGCAGTCGCATGTCCACGACCGTCACGTCGCGGGCCAGAAGATCCTGCGACTGATCGATCACGATCACGCGCCCCAAAGCGTCGACCGCGCCATCCTGCGGCAACTGGATCACCTGATCGCGGTCAAGCACCACATCCCATCGCCGCTCGCCCACGCGGGTCAGCCCGCGGATGCGGGACTGAAGCGGCCCGGCAGCGGCGAAAAGCTGCATGGCCTCGTCCACGGCCCCATCCGCGCCCACGCCCGCGATCACCGGCAGGTCGGGCCGGGCCGCGCGGTCAACCAGCGTCGCCACACGGTGCCCGGTCGCGTCCAGCATCTCCAGCCGCCCGTCGGTGCGCCACAGGACAGCGGGAACCCGTTCGCGCACGGCGATGTCCAGCACGCCGCCGGGGCGGATGCGCAGATCCACCCGCTCGATGGCATCGATCTGCGCGATGGCGGCCCGCATCGCCTCGAGGTCAAGGTTCAGCGAACTTTCCGGCAACTTGACGGGCAGCATCTTGCGCACGCCCTCGGCCACGGCGGGTGAAGCGCCGTCGATGGCGATCAGGCGCACCATGAACTCGGGGCGGCTGGCGATGCTGTCGCGCAGGTTGGCCACCTTCTGGACGATTTCGGCCCGGCGGCCCGCATCGGCAAAATACACGCCGACCGCCAGCGTTGCGACAAACACGGGAACACCGACCCGCACCAGCGACCGGAACACCGGCGTCAGCCACAGCCGGTCCAGCCGGTAGGCCAGCCGCGACGGGGCGGGGTCGCGCGGCAGCGCCGCCGTCGCGCGCGGGGCCGAGCCGGCGATACGGGCGATCAGCGGTCGCATGAGGCATCCTCGGCGATCATGCGGCAGAGGTCGGGGAACGACATCCCCGCCGCCCGCGCCTGTTCGGGGGCGAGCGACGTGGGCGTCATGCCGGGTTGGGTGTTGGTTTCCAGAAGGACAAGGCCCTTCAGGCCCTTCGTGTCGTCCCAGCGGAAGTCCGTGCGACTGAGGCCCCGGCACCCCAGCGCGCGGTGGGCGCGCAGGGCATAGTCCAGGCAAGCGCTTGAAATCCCGTCGGGAATTTCGGCCGGGATGACATGCCGCGACCCGCCGGGGGCATACTTCGCGTGGTAGTCGTACCAGCCGTCCGTCAGGATTTCCGTGACGCCCAGCGCCCGATCTGCCATCACGCTGACGGTCAGTTCGCGCCCCGCCACATAGGCCTCGACCATGACCCGCGCGGGCGCCTCGGCCCCGAGCTGCGGGAGGGAGTTGGCGCTTTCGCGGACGATGTAGATGCCGACGGACGAGCCTTCGTTGTTGGGCTTGACCACGTAAGGCGGGGCCATCACGTGCCGCGCCTGCACGTCTTTCGCGTCGGCAATCACGCTCTCAGCCACCGGCAGGCCCGCCGCACGGTAGGCGTCCTTGGTGCGGGTCTTGTCCATCGCCAGCGCCGAGGCCAGAACGCCCGAATGGGTGTAGGGAATGCGCAGCCATTCCAGAAGGCCCTGGACGCAGCCATCCTCGCCCCAGCGGCCATGGAGCGCGTTGAAGCAAGCCTTTGGTTTCAAGACGGAAAGACGTTCGGCAAGGTCGGGGCCCGCATCGACCTCGACCACCGAAAAACCAGCCTCCCGCAGCGCGGCGGCGCATTCGCGCCCAGAGCTTAGCGACACCTCGCGCTCGGCCGAGGGTCCGCCCATAAGTACCGCAATGTCGGGGGCATGCCTGCTCGACTCGCCCGCCATATCCGCCTGTCGTGTTGGCCCTTGTCAGGCCCTTGGTATCGTTAGTATTTTTGTACTGCCTCTGGGGCCGGTTCACCGACCCTCATGATTTCCCATTCTAGCGTGATCCCGCTCTGCTGGAAAACCCTTTTTCGCACGTCCTCGCCCAGGCCTTCCAGATCGGCGGCGGTGGCGGTGCCGGTGTTGATGAGGAAATTGGCATGTTTGGGCGACATCTGCGCCCCACCTTTGGTTGCGCCCCGCATCCCTGCATCGTCGATCAGCTTCCAGGCCTTGAGGTCGTGGACGTCATCGGCCCTACCGGTAGACGAAAACCCCGCCGGATTGCGGAAGGTGGAACCCGCCGAGCGGTCCTTGACCGGCTGGCTGGCGTCGCGTTTGGCGAGTTGGTCGGCCATGCGCGCCTCGAGTTCGGCGGGGTTGCCCTCAGGCGCTCGGAAAGTGGCCTCGGTGATGACCCAGCCGTCGGGCAGGTCGGAGTGGCGGTAGGTGAGGTTCAGGTCGCTCGCGGGCATGGTCAGGACCCGACCGTCGCGGGTGACGGCGCGGATTTCCTGAAGGAAATCAGCGGTGTAGTGCCCATAGCAGCCCGCATTCATCCGCACCGCGCCGCCGATGGTGCCGGGGATGGTGCGCAGGTAGGTGAGGTCCAGGCCCGCCTCGGCGGCCTTGCGGGCGACGTGGGCGTCGAGCGCGGCGGCACCGGCGGTAACCCTTTGGCCTTCCACGGAAATCCCGGCGAAGGCACGGCCAAGGCGGATGACCACGGCGCGCAGGCCGCCGTCGCGGACGATGAGGTTGGACCCGACGCCCATCGGGAAGACGGGGACGGCGGGGTCGAGTTTGCCAAGGAAATCAGCGAGATCCGCTTCATCCGCCGGCTGGAACAACCAGTCCGCCGGGCCGCCGACGCGGAGCCAGGTGAGGTCGGAGAGGGGCTTTGCGGACGTGAGGGTGCCGCGCACGGGGGGGAGGGTCATGAGGGGGTGAATAGGGGAGGATGGGGGGCGCGGCAAGCGGGGGGACATGGCGTATCTGGCGCGTAGCTTTTGCGTAGTGCATCCGTAGTGCATCTGTAGCTACGGACAGTGCGAGCTGTTCAGGGCTTGGGAAGGAGTTCGATGGGCCGGACGGTTCCTTGTATTGCCCATGTTAAGGGCAAATGAGAGGTCAGATCAGGTGCCCGGCGACATAAGGTCCTTTGCTGCCTTCGCGGCTTCAAGCAGTCGTTTGCCGCCAAAGAAGACAAGACCGGCGGCAAGGGCGTAGTGGGTTGCAACTCCGGCCAGCGGAAGCATTACGGTCGTCGCACCGATGAGTGCTCCACGGTAGGTCATGTCCACAAGCTCATCCGCATTCGTGCGCGGCCACTCCTCGTATTTGCGGACGAATACGCGAAGGAGCTTATCAGCCTTCATGGCCTGCTCTTCGGGCATTGGGTCATCAACCGGTACCAGCGCGCGAAGCCGGACGATCGCCTCGTGCAGCACTGATAGCACGCGTATTTGCCGCAACGACTCTTCCTTGTCGTCGTCGTCCCGATAGTTGCGCGACTGAAGGCGTTCAATTTCGAGCGAGATGAATCCGAGCACGGCGTCGAAGGTGGGGGGCAGTTCTGCGCGGTTATCTTGAAATGCACGGCCCACCCGTCGCACGGATGTGGCAGAGCCGACGGGTGTTTCTTCGAGGACGGTATCCAGTGCACCCTCAGTGTGCGCCCCGCCACTTGAAGCACCCGCGATCTCACGGATCGCCGCCGCCACCGCGTCCGGACCCGCCTCCCAGACATCATTGCGTATCAGTGCCACTTCGTTAAGCAACGGCCAATCCTGTTGCGCGCCATCCAAAACCCTGTCGAACCAATCAGTCCAAAATGTCCAAGCTGGTTCTCCGGACATGTTTGTCTTTGCTATGGACCAATCGCGAGCGACCCAGAATGGAGTCCTATCCCAAAGGCGGCTTTCAGGGGTTAATGCGCCTGATTCAATCGCGTTGCAGTCACTTTGGACTTGATGCCACACGGCGGAATTAGCGACACCGGGATTCTCGAGCGCACTTGCTTCAGCGAGGCTGGCGTCTGCTGCAGCATCATCAGGGTATGTTTGAACCAAGGCATATATTGCCTTGCATGCCGCATAGGCAGCCGCGTCAGGTGAACCGTACTTTGGGGCTTGTGTAGCATTGAATGCCGCTCCGCTAGCAATCCCAGCGGCAATTTCAGCATCGGAACGCGCCTTGCCTATGGCATCGTTAATCCAAGGTGACGAGAACCGCTGTGCTACACCAAGTGTCAACGCGACACGAAAAACCGGCAGCGCCGTTACGCCCATTCTTTTTGCTGCATCGCTGCTAAGCCACGATAGGCCAATTGGAAGAACATAGAGGCCAGCACGATGCCCAATTAATCCACCGCCAACGCCTGAGCGACGCCTGAGCCAAGTGTCAAGACCTGTCCTATCAACAATCCCGTTAGTTGCCATATTTTACTTCGCCAACTTCTGGTCTGCTTCAGCAAGATGAGATTTCGCCAGACCGTTGTGAAAGCAAGTACTCATCTATGAACACGCAAAGCTCTCTGTGCAGCGCCCCCCTACCCCTCCGCCTCCCCTTCCCTTTTCCCCCCGCGCCGCAGCCACCGCCAGGTATAGATCAGCGGCCAGCGCAGGATGCTCGCGCCCGCTCCGAGGCAGAGGAGGCCCCAGAACGGCCCGGCCTCGAACGTCACCCAGCCCAGAAGCGGGATGCCGATGGCGATCAGGATGTAGGCCGCGCGCCAGTGGTGGTCGCGGCTGGGGAACATCGCGATCACGGTGGCGGTGACGGCCCAGAGGGCGGCGGCGGCGAGGGAGAGGGTCATGGATGGGCCTTGGGGCTGGCCTTCGGGGGCGTCGGGGCGGTGGCAGCCGGGGCAGACGGGCGCGTTTCGGACGGCGCGGTTGCAGGGTCGTCGGGGCGGCGGACGGGAAGGCCTAAAGCGCGGCGGGCGAAGTAGATGAGCGGGTTGCGGAACATCGACAGGAAGCCGAGCGTGCCGAGGGCGGCGGGGACAAGTCCGTGGTCCACCGCGATCCAGATCAGGATGAGGGGGGCCAGCACCAGAAGCACGATCCCCGGCGGGAACTGGCGGCGATAGGGCAGCATCGCCGTCACCCCGGCGGCAAGCGCCCAGAGGCAGGCGGCGAAGAGGGGCCAACTTACGATCAAGTTGTATCCCTCGCGCAGACTGCCGACTGCGACCGGCTGTGCCTGCATAGAGGTATCAGGTTGTTGCGGCATCCGGTCATTCCGGGCGCCCCCCTGTTTCAGGGGCGGCGGGCCGCAGAATGCCAAGACGGCGCGCTATCCCGATGACAGCCCCGGCCCAGACGCCGACGATCGCCATGACGACCATGAGCGCGCCCAAACCGACGACCAGAAGTTGCAGGTCGGTCTCTGCCATGAACCATGCAGCGGCAAGAACGACGGCGGCACCCGCAAGGGCAAGAAGCAGGAACCTGACGGCCCAGCGTCGGCCTGACCGCCCCGCCGACCACCCGAGTAGACTCGCCCCCGAGAGGATCAGGGCTGAGATCGCGCCCGGGCCCTGTTCGAGAATCCACCTCATATCACGCCGCCGCCTTCGCCAGACGCGCAGGCAGCGCGTTGGCCCAGGCGCTGATGGTGCCCGCCCCAAGGCAGACGACGATGTCGCCGGGGCGGGCCTGTTCGCGGACGAGCCGCGCCAGGTCGGCCTCATCCATGATCGCGCGGGCATGGCGGTGGCCGTGGGCGATCAGGCCCGCCACAAGATCGTCGCGCGTGGCGCCGGGGATCGGGTCTTCGCCTGCGGCATAGACCTCGGCGATGGCGACGACGTCGGCCTCATTGAAGCAGGTGCAGAAGTCCTCGAAGAGGTTGCTGAGGCGCGTGAAGCGGTGGGGCTGGTGGATGGCGATGACGCGTGCGCCGGGGTTGCCTGCGACGGCCTGACGTGCGGCCTTCAGCACCGCCGCGATCTCGACCGGGTGGTGGCCGTAGTCGTCGATGACGGTGACGCCGCCCAGCACCTCGCCCACCTTGGTAAAGCGGCGGTTGACGCCTGCGAAACCGGCTAGCGCTGTGCGGATTTCGTCCTTCTTCATGCCGAGATGGCGGGCGACGGCCACGGCGGCGAGCGCGTTCGACACGTTGTGGTCGCCGGGCATCGGCAGGGTGCAGCCTTCGATGAGGCTCAGGTTGCCCTGCTCGTCCGGGCCTTCGCCTTGCAGGGCGACATCGAAGTGGGCGACGCCCTTATCATAGGTCAGGTTCAGCGCGCGCACGTCGGCCTGGGCGTTGAAGCCGAAGGTGACGATGCGGCGGTCGGTGACGCGGCCGACAAGCGCCTGCACCTCGGGGTGGTCGGTGCAGCAGACGGCGAGACCGTAGAAGGGGACGTTGGTGACGAAATCCTGGAAGCCCTTGCGGAGGTTTTCGATCGTGCCCCAGTGCTCCATGTGCTCGGGGTCGATGTTCGTGACGATGGCGATGGTGGCGGGCAGCTTGTTGAAGCTGCCGTCGGATTCGTCGGCTTCCACGACCATCCACTCGCCCGCGCCGGCCCGGGCGTTGGAGCCGTAGGCGTGGATGACGCCGCCGTTGATGACGGTGGGGTCGAAGCCGCCCTTGTCCAGAAGGGTGGCGACCATCGTGGTGGTGGTGGTCTTGCCGTGGGTGCCCGCGATGGCGATGTTCGAGCGCAGGCGCATCAGTTCGGCTAGCATCTCGGCCCGGCGGACGACGGGCAGCTTGCGGCGGCGGGCTTCCTCAAGCTCGGGGTTGCCCTTCTTGATGGCGCTGGAGATGACGACGACGGCGGCGTCGCCGACGTTCTCGGCCCGCTGGCCTTCGTGGAAGGTGGCCCCCAGCTTGACCAGCCGGTCGGTGATCTTGGAGGCCTTCGCGTCCGACCCCTGCACCGTGTAGCCCAAGGTCATCAGAACCTCGGCAATCCCGCTCATGCCGATGCCGCCGATGCCGACGAAGTGGATCGGGCCGAGTTCGAGGGGCAGTTTGGTGGCGGCGGCGGCGTTCATGCGGGTTCCCTTCTGGCGGGGGCTGTGGCGGCTGTGGCCTCGATCAGGGCGGCGAGGCGTTCGGTGGCGTCCGGCACGGCGACCGACAGGGCGGCAAGCGACATTTTCGTCGCCCCTTCGGGGTTCGTCAGGACCGTGGCGATCTGCTGCGAAAGCGAGACGGGGTCAAGCAGGGATTCGGGGATCAGGATGGCCGCCCCGGCGTCAACCAGGGGCCTTGCGTTCGCGGATTGATGGTCGCCGGTGGCGGCGGCGAAGGGGACAAGGATTGACGGGCGGCCGATGGCGGCGATGTCGGCGACGGAGGAGGCACCCGAGCGCGAGATCACCAGTTGCGCCTCCGACAGGCGGCGGGGGATGTCGTCGAAGAAGGGTTGCACATCGGCCAGGATCTCGGCGGCGTCATAGGCCCGGATGGCCGCCTCGGCATCCTCGGGGCGGGCCTGGTGGGCGACGCGGATGTTCAGGCGCAGGGGAAGCGGAAGCTGGGCCAAGGCGGCGGGCACGACCTCGGACAGGATGCGCGCGCCCTGGCTGCCGCCGATGACGAGGATGCTCATCGGGTAGGGGCCGGGGGGGATGTAGGGCGAGCCTGCGCGGTCGGCGATGGCGGCGCGGACGGGGTTGCCGGTCAGCGTGGTGGTCACGCCCGCGGGCGGATGGGCCAGCGGCGTGCCGCAGGCCACCGCCATGACGCGGGTGGCGAAGGCCGCGTTGACGCGGCCGAGGACGCCGTTCTGTTCGTGGATCACGCGGGGGATGCCCAGCACCCAGGCAGCGGCAAGCGCGGGGATCGTCGGATAGCCGCCGAAACCCGCGACGACGGCCGGGCGGTCGCGCGACAAAGCGAGGATGGCCGCGATCACGCCGCCAAGAATGCGGAAGGGGGCCGCGATCTTCGCCAGTGCGCCACCGCGTGCGGTGGTGGCCGAGGCCACGCGCTCGACCGTCACGGGGTGGGGGAAGCCGCCCGCATAGCGCGCGCCACGATCATCCGTCGAAAGCTTCACCCGCCAGCCGCGCGCCAGCATCGCCTCGGCCAGCGCCTGCGCCGGGAACATGTGCCCGCCGGTGCCGCCTGCGGCGATGAGGAGGAGGGGGGCGGTCATGGTTGGGCTGCGGGCGGAGAGAGGCCGGGGGCTCTGCCCGCAGCCATCGGTTCTTGGACCGATGGCGAACCTCTGGCTGCCCCCCGGGATGTTTCAGCCGAAACGAAAGCAGCAGGGGGCAGCCCCCGGGCGAAGAACGCAAGGATGCGGAGCGCCTGACACGCGCCCATCACCGCCGCCCCTTGAGCAGGATGTCCCCGATCTGCCCCTGCGGCCGCAGCCGCGTGAGGGCGAGGAGCATTCCCAGAACGATGCCCGAGGCGATGACGCTCGACCCGCCGTAGCTGACGAAGGGCAGTGTCATGCCCTTGGCGGGCAGAAGCCGCGCGGCGACGCCGATGTTGATGATCGCCTGCACCGCGAAGGTGCAGGCAAGCCCCGTGCCCGCGATGCGGATGAAGGGGTCGCGTTCCGCGGTCAGCCGCAGGATCGAGCGGATCGCGATGGTGGCGTAGAGGGCAAGGATCACCAGCACCAGCACCAGCCCGTATTCCTCGGCCGCCACGGCAATGATGAAGTCGGTATGCGCGTCGGGCAGCGACCATTTCACCTGCCCCTCGCCCACGCCGACGCCGAAGAAGCCGCCCTCCTGAATGGCGTTCGTGGCATAGCCGATCTGGGTGCGGGGGTCGATGTCGGCGGTCAGGAACCCGTCGATGCGGCGGGCGAAGTGTTCCGACGCGTTGTAGGCGGTCAAGCCGCCCAGCGCCGCCAGACTGCCCACCGTCAGCAAAAGCAGGAATGGCGCGCCCGCGACGAAGTACATGATCCCCCAGGAAAACAGGATCAGTGCGGCCTGCCCGAAATCGGGCTGCAGCGCGAGCAGAAGCACGATGACCGCCGCGACGACGAAGGAATAAAGCCGCCCCGGCGGGCCGCCCAGTTCGCCCGCCGCCGCCATCAGCCAGGCGGCCAGGACGACGAAGCCGGGCTTGAGGAACTCGGACGGCTGCACCGACACAAAGCCGAGCGAGATCCACCGGACCGCGCCCTTGCCGAAATCGGTGCCGATCACCGGCAGCATGGCCAGCGCCGCGAAGGCCGCAATGAAGCCCAGAACCCCGATCCGCCGCACCGCCTGCGGGGTCAGCATGGACAGGACCACCATCACCGTCAAAGCGATGCCGCCGAAGAACGCCTGGCGGCTGACGTAGTAGAAGGGCGCGAGGCCGTTCTTTTCGGCCAGCGGCACCGAGGCGGCCAGCCCGAGCAGAAGCCCGATCCCGAACAGCATGACGACGCAGGCCAGCGTGATCTTGTCGATCGTCCGCCACCAGCGCGGCAGGACGGGATCGCCCGCCCGCGCGGGCATGCGGCCATAGACCATCTCTGTCATGGGGTCACGTTCCTGCTGCCTCTGCCCGCCCGGATTTGCCCCGGGTCTTGAGAGCTGATTCTAGCGAATCAGGGGGCGGCGCGCCAGTGGTGATTCGGGCGTCGGCAGGGTTCGGTCGCGGGCCCGATCCCGGCGGCAGGACCCTAGGCGCGCCGCTGCAGCCAGATGAGCAGGCCGAGCACGGCCCCGATGACGAAGGTGTGGATGACGTCGCCATGCAGCACGAAGGCCTGCGCGACGAACGCGCCCGCGTCCACCGCCAAGAGGATCAGCGCCCCGGCGACGGAAACGGCCGGGATCAGGACCAGAATGGCGCCTGCGAGTTCCAGGATGCCGGTCAGGTAGCGGAACCACTGCCCGAGGCCGATCACGGCGAATTCGTCAACCATCATCTGGTTGCCCGACAGCTTGGCGAAGGCCGCGAACAGGAACAGCCCCGCGACCAGTACCCGAAGCACCCAGACCAGGATCCCGACCCAGCCGGGCCTGTTCGTCGCGGCGTCCATCACGGCATCCCCCTGCCCCACCGGGCGCGCTTCGCGTGCCCCCATCCGACCGGCATCAGGCAAGCACAGGGACCGGTTCCGCAGCAAGCGGCGCAAATCGCCATGCCCCTGTGCCCGGATGCACAGTCGGGGAGGGGGGCGGCACGCCGGACGCGTCAGCCGCCCAGGATCGCCCGCACCCGCGCCGTGAAATCCTCGCCCCGTTTTTCGAAGTTCGGATACTGGTCGAAGCTGGCCGCTGCAGGGGCCAGCAGCACCGTGTCGCCGGGTTCCGCCTCGGCCGCCGCGCGGGTGACGGCGCGGTCCATCGTTTCGCAGATTTCGTGCGGGGTCTGGCCGATCTGGAGCGCGAAGTCGCGGGCGGAGTGGCCGATCAGGTAGGCTTTCGCCACCGCCGGAAGGTAGGGGGCGAGGGCCGCGATGCCGCCATCCTTGCCCAGGCCCCCCGCGATCCAGCGGATGCGGGGGAAGGCCTGCAGGGCCTTGGCAGCGCTGTCGACGTTGGTGGCCTTGCTGTCGTTCACGAAGCGCACGCCACCCCTTTCGCCGACCAGCTGGCTGCGGTGGGGCAGGCCTTCGAAGGAATGCAGCGCGGCCTCGATGTCCTTGGGCGAGAGCGCGAGGGACCGGGCGGCGGCCCAGGCGGCGCAGGCGTTCTGGTGGTTGTGCGCGCCGGGCAGGCCCTTGATCGCGCGCAGGTCGACCGAGGTGATCTGGCGACCTTTCCGCCATTCGGCGAGGAAGCCTTTGCGGGCGAAGACGGACCAGGCGTAGGTTTCGAGCTTCGTCCCGGAGGAGATGCGGATCACGCGCGCGTCGTCCGGCCCCTGCCCCAACGCGTTGGCAAGGAACCGGCCTTCGGGTTCGTCCACGCCGATGACCGCGCGGTCAGGGCCGCCTTGGGTGAACAGCCGCGCCTTGGCGGCGAAGTAGCCGCCCATGCCGCCGTGGCGATCCAGGTGGTCGGGCGAGAGGTTGGTGAAGACGGCCACATCGGGGGTGAGGGCGCGGGCAAGCTCGGTCTGGTAGGACGATAGCTCCAGCACCACCGCGCCCCCATCGCCGGGCGGGTCGATGTCCAGAACGCCCCGCCCGATGTTGCCCGCCATCTGCGACGGGCGGCCCGCCTCGGTCAGGATGTGGTGGATGAGGGCCGTGGTGGTGGACTTGCCGTTCGAGCCCGTGACCGCGATCACCCGGGGGGGCGTGTCGAAGCTGTCCCAGTCGGGCGTGGCGAGCGAGCGGAAGAAGAGGCCGATGTCGTTGTCGACCGGCACACCTTGGGCGAGCGCGCGGGCGATCACCGGGTGCGGCGCGGGGTAGAGGTGCGGGATGCCGGGGGAGGTGACGAGGAGGGAGAGGCCCTCCCACGCCGCATCGCGGGTGAGATCGGTGAGGGTGAAGCCCTCTGCCTCGGCTTTGGCGCGGGCTTCGGGGCTGTCGTCCCACAGAAGGGGCGTGGCCCCCCCGGCGGCCAGGGCACGGGCGGCCGTCAGGCCGGACCGGCCGAGGCCAAGGACGGCGACGCGGGCACCTTCGACGCCTCGGACCGGTATCATCTGTCGCTTCCCCCAAGACCCGGACTTCGGCGGCGCGCCCTGCCCCGCTGTCGGCAAGGCGGGGGTTTCACACCCCCGCACCCCCGTGGGATATTTCAGCCGAGGCGAAAGCGGAAGGGGTCGTGAGGTCGGGCGAAGCGGCAGCCCGGCCTACGACGGCGGGGAGGCCGAGGCGCGGCGGCGGACAAGCGCCAGCGCCCCGGCGGCAAGGGCGGCGAGCGCGGCCAGAAGGGCCAGGTCCTGCCCCACCGTCAGCCGCCCCGCAACCGCCGCCAGCCCCGCCCCCGCGCCATAGCCCACGCCGGTGAAGACGAGGCCCCAGGCCAGCACGGCGGCAAGGTTCGCGGGCGCGAAGACGGCCCAGGGGAAGCCCGACGCGCCAAGTGCCACGGGCGCGGCAAGCCGCATGCCGGGCAGGAAGCGCGCGGCGAGGGCGGCGGGCAGCGCGCGGCGGCGGACAAGCGCAAGGCCCCGTTGCGCGGCGGGGCCCGACGTGATGCGGGCGATGCGCGGGTGGGCGCGGAAGACGCGCCCGGCCAGGAACCAGCCCTGATCCAGCACGAACCCGCCCGCCGAGACCGCGATCCATGCGGGCAGGAAGCCGATGTGCCCCCGGTGTGCCAGGGCCCCGCCAAGGATGGCGGCCCCGTCGCCTTCGACCGTGCCGCCAAGGAACAGCGCGGGCGGGCCCCAGGACGCGATCAAGGCTTCGAGCTGCACGTCACCACCCTTTCGCCCAGCCACCACAGACGACGCGTCAGGCGGCGGCATCCGCCGCGTCGCGCCCCGTATCGTATCGGGCCGCAACGGCGACAAGGATGACGAAGACCACGCCCAAGGCAAGGCTGACCCGCCCGAAGCCAAGCCCCAGCCCGCCGCGCGGCACCGGCGCGCCCAGCCAGTCGGCGACCGAGGCACCGAGGGGACGGGTCACGACATAGGCCGACCAGAAGGCCGCGACCTCGCCCAGCGCCCCGGCGCGGAAGGCCGCGAACGGCACGAGGATCAGGACCGCATAAAGGATCGCCGAGGCGAAGTAGCCCAGGCCCGCGTTGTGCGCCGACAGGTCACCAAGCGCGGTGCCCAGTGCGAAGGTCAGAAGCACGACCGACCAGTAGAAGACCTCGCGCCGCCGCGTGGTGATGCTGTGGACCGAGAGCGTGCCCTCGACCCGGCTCCACAGCGCGAAGGCGGCGGCGAGCGCGAGCGCGAAGGCGATGGACGAGACGAGATAGGGGATGCCAAGCACCACATGCACCACGTCCGCCGCCATCGTGCCGAAGACCGCGACCATCAGGACCGCGGTCCAGTACATCCACGCGCCGTAGCGGGGCGCGACGATCTGTGCGGCCAGGCAGATCGCCAGCGCCAGCGCGCCGAGGATGACGGCGAGTTCGGGTTTCAGCGCACCGACAAGGTAGTCCGACGAGGTTTCGCCCATGCCGGTCGTCAGGATCTTGATCGCCCAGAACAGGGGCGTGACAGCGGGCACCTTGATCGCGGCCGGTGTCAGGGCGGGCGCTGGGGTGGGGGTGGGCATGGGCGGGCTTTCCAAGAAGACAGGCGCGATACCGCCATGATCGGCGGCGGGGACGGACGGGGTCGGGTCGGCGGGCAAGTGCGCTGCGCGCAGGTCTAGCCGATGCGGCACGGGCGGTGTGTCACGCTTTCGCCAGCGGGGTGCGGCGCTTCGGCGCAGGCGGGGGGCCACGGGGCGGCCATGGGGCACCACGCGGGGGGCGTTGCGCAGCGGGGTCAGATCGTCCCCGTCAGCGACCGCCAGGCCAGCGCGCCTCGGCGGTGGAACTCGGACAATCCAAGCCGCCCGGTCGACACGCGCCCCGGTTCGCGCGCGGCCTGCGCCAGAAGGCCTCGTGCCTGCCAGCCGGGGTAAAGCGCGGGGCGGGCAGCGCGGGGGATCGCGCCCTGCGTGGCGCGCGCCCGGTCGAGCGCAGCAAGGCCGTCGCGGGCGAGGCGCGCGATCCCTTCGTCGGACGGGTCGGGCACGGGCGACCGGCCGCGCGCCGTCAGTTCCGCCACGGCACAAAACCAGGCCGCGAGCCCCGCCCCTCGGCCGAAGGCGCGCACGGCCGCTTCGGCGGTGTCCGGCGCGCCCAGGGCAAGGGCCGAGGCCCACATCAGGTTTCCCGCCGTGTGGTCGAGGTAGGACCAGAGCGCCGCCTCATCCGCGAAGGGATCGGTGCCGGTGTCCCAGTCGCGCGCCTCGGCCATTCGGGCGAGCAGCGCGCCGGGAACGCGGCCTTGGGCGACGACGGCATGGACAGGGGCCGCCACCTCATGCGCCGGGGCGGGCGTATCGGGGGCCATCGCGGCGAGCGTGTCGGCCCACCATTGCAGGCGCATCCGGCAGATCATCGGCTCGGGCGACACCCAGGCGGCGCGGGCGAGTTCAAGGTTCAGGGCGTAAAGCGGGAACAGGCGCGCACGAGCCTCGGGCGGGGCGGCCATCGCGGCGAGGAAGCGGTCGGGGTCGCGGGTGCGGACCAACTCGGCGCAGGCGGCAAGGGTCATGGTTCGCACCGGTCGCGGGTCGGGCCGTGACCCGACCGACACGTGGTCCGGGCCGCCGGTGGCCGCATTCGCAAGGCTGTCCGCCCACCCGTCGCGGCCTTGAGCCGGGACCTCTTTGCCCGCAGGCGCGGCGCTTGCCGGCCGAGGGGCCCCGGATCATGTCCGGGGCGCGTGGTTCGCGCTGGCGGCCGGTGGAGACCTGTTCCGAAGGCCGGTGGATGCAAAGCCAGGTGCGACGTCACCGGCTGGGTGCCCCGTCGCGGACGAGCTTCCAGGTGATCGCGTCCAGAAGCGCCTCGAAACTCGCATCCACGATGTTCGCGCTGACCCCCACGGTCGCCCAGCGGTGGCCGTCCTTGTCCTCGCTGTCGATGATGACGCGGGTCACGGCCTCGGTGCCGCCTTGCGTGATGCGGACCTTGAAATCGACGAGCTTCAGGTCGGCGATATAGGACTGGTAGGGGCCGAGGTCCTTGGCGAGCGCCTTCGACAGCGCGTTGACGGGGCCGCGGTCGTGGCCTTCCTCGTCCATGCTTTCGCTGACGGACAGCATCTTCTGGTCGCCGATCTTCACCACCACGACGGCCTCGGAGAGGCTGACCATCCGGTTGTACTTGTTCTTCCGCCGCTCGATCGTGACGCGGTAGCGCTTGACCTCGAAGAAGTCGGGCAGAAGGCCGAGTTCGCGGCGGGCGACGAGTTCGAAGGACGCCTGTGCGCTGTCGTAGGCGTAGCCCTGATCCTCACGTTCCTTGATGACCTCGAGGATGCGGGCAAGGCGGGGGTCGGCGGGCGCGACCTCGATCCCGGCGGCGGCGAGGCGGGCGCGGAGGTTGGACTGGCCCGCCTGGTTCGACATCGGGATGACGCGGGCGTTGCCGGTGGTTTCGGGGGGGACGTGTTCGTAGGTGGCGGGGTCCTTCAGGATGGCAGAGGCGTGCAGGCCCGCCTTGTGGGCGAAGGCGGAGGCACCGACGTAGGGGGCGGAGCGGAGGGGAACGCGGTTCAGGATGTCGTCCAAGAGGCGCGAGGTGCGGGTGAGGTGGGTGAGGGCCTCGGGCGTGACGCCGGTCTCGAAGCGGCTGGCGTAGGGTTCCTTGAGAAGGAGCGTGGGGATGATCGTCGTCAGGTTGGCGTTCCCGCAGCGCTCGCCGAGGCCATTCAGCGTGCCCTGGATCTGGCGTGCGCCTGCGGTGACGGCGGCGAGGGAGTTGGCGACGCCGAGCCCTGCGTCGTCGTGGGTGTGGATGCCGACATGGGTGCCGGGGATGCCGGCGGCGATGACGGCCTGCACCCCTTTCTGGATGTCGGGCGGCAGGGTGCCGCCGTTGGTGTCACAAAGGACGATCCAGCGGGCACCGGCGTCGTAGGCGGCCTTGCAGGCGGAGGTGGCGTAGGCGGGGTCGGCCTTCCAGCCGTCGAAGAAGTGTTCGGCGTCGAAAAGGGCCTCGCGGCCTTGGGCGACCGCGTGGGCGATGCTGTCGCGGATGTTGGCGAGGTTTTCTTCCAGCGTAACCCCGAGGGCGGTGGTGACGTGGAAGGGGTGGGACTTGCCCACGAGGCAGACGGCGGGGGTGTTCGCGTTCAGGACGGCGGCGAGGACGTCGTCGTTCTGGGCCGACCGGCCGGACCGCTTGGTCATCCCGAAGGCGGTGAGGCGGGCTTTCGTTACCGGGGGGGCCGCGAAGAATTCGCTGTCGGTCGGGTTCGCGCCGGGCCAGCCGCCTTCGATGTAATCGACGCCGAGGGCGTCGAGGGCGCGGGCGATCTGGGTTTTCTCGGCAGCCGAGAACTGCACCCCCTGGGTTTGCTGGCCGTCCCGGAGGGTGGTGTCGAAAAGGGTCAGGCGTTCGCGGGTCATGGTGGTCTCGGTGGGGCCTTGGAGAGTGTCCCTCAGAGGGACAAGTTAACGGGCGTGTAATCGCAAGGGGTTACGGGGCGCGTTAGGGAAGAATTCGCTAAGGTTGACGGCTGTTAACCGGACTGGCTCAGGTGGGCGGCGGCTGGTCGGCAGCGGGCGGTCATACGAGGGCCCTCAGCCCCGACAGGTCATAGCCCGGTTTCAGCGCGAAGTCGAAGTCGGTGCCCCGGTCCTGCACTTCCACCCCCGCCGCATCGAGTGCCGCGCGGATCGCATCGGCCCGCGCGAAGTCGCGGGATTCGCGGGCGGTGCGGCGGGCGGTGAGGAGGGCGGCGATCAGGGTGCGGTCCTCGGGGGTGCCGGGGAGGAGTTCCTTCGGCGGGGCGGCGAGGCGGTCACGTTTCATGGGCGGTCACGTTTCATGGGTGGGGGCCTCGTGTGGTCGGGAAGGCGGAATTCTGCAGAATTCCGGTGCGGAGCCTTGGAAAGGCTCCGGGGCGATTTCCTGCAGGAAATCGGGGGCGGGCGGCTACTTGAGCGCAACGCAGGGCAGCGCCGGACCGCCGGGGGGGCGCAGCAACGCTGTTGATCGGCGCTTTATGGTGACGTTCCCCCAACGCTGTTCTTGCAGGCAAACGTTGCAGAAGCGCCCGCCCTGGGGGGCGGTCGGGCGCTGCCCGGGCCGCTTCGCGGCTGTTCCGGGCAAAGGGGGTCATTTGAGGGACTCGAGTACTGAGAGGTCGATGTTGGGCCCGAACTCCCATTCCGTCTTCTCTTTCCCATCCTTCAGGATCACGCCCGCGCCGCTGAGTGCATCCCGAATCCGGTCTGCGCGGGCAAAGTCACGAGCAGCTTTCGCGTTTGCCCTCTCCGCGATCAATCCATCAATGCGCTTCGCGGTGATCTCACTGGTTCCGATTTTGATGTCGCCACTCTGTACATATCGAGGGCGTTCCCAACCGCTCAACTCGGGCGTCAACAGACCGAGGAGATTGGCTCCGGCGACAAGTCCTTCGGAGTCACCTCTCCGAGCAATTTGATGCAACTGAGCAATCGCAAGGGATGAGTTAAGATCGTCGGAAAGTGCGGACAGAACGGAAGTTGGGACGGGTCCGGCCAGCGCCGCCTCCGCCGTCAACTTTCTCCACTCTCGAAGTGTGGCCTCGGCCTGACGCGCCCTCTCCTCCGTCCAATCCATCGGCTTCGAGTAATGCGTGCTCAGCATCACGAAGCGGATCACCTCGCCCGGCACGCCCTTGTCCAGCAAATCCCTGACCGTGAAGAAATTGCCCAAGCTCTTGGACATCTTCTTCCCCTCGACCTGCAACATCTCGTTGTGCAGCCAGTAGCGCGCGAATTTTCCGCGCCCCTCGGGGTCGTCGGGGGTGGCCAGGGCGCAGGCCGACTGCGCGATCTCGTTTTCGTGGTGGGGGAACTGAAGGTCGATGCCGCCCGCATGAATGTCGAAGGTCTCGCCCAGCAATTCCCGCGCCATCGCGGAGCATTCGATGTGCCAGCCCGGCCGACCCCGGCCCCAAGGCGAATCCCACCCCGGCAGGTCGTCCGACGACGGCTTCCACAGCACGAAGTCCATAGGGTCTTCCTTGAAGGGCGACACCTCGACCCGCGCGCCCGCGATCATGTCATCGACCGACCGGCCGGACAGCTTGCCGTAGTCCTTGTAGCTGCGCACCCTGAACAGCACGTGCCCCGCCGCGACGTAGGCGTGGCCCTTGGCGATCAGGTCGGCGGTCATCGCGATCATGGGGGCGATCCATTCGGTCGCCCTTGGTTCATGGTCGGGGCGGAGCGCGCCCAGCGCGTCCATGTCGGCGTGGTACCAGGCGATGGTCTCGTCCGTCCGCTCGCGGATCAGCGCCTCCAGCGACCGGGGGTCGCCCGCCTGCTTCCGGGCCAGGGCCGCGTCGTTGATCTTGTCGTCCACGTCGGTGAAGTTGCGCACGTAGGTCACGTGCCCCTCGCCATAGACATGCCGGAGCAGGCGGTAGAGCACGTCGAACACCACCACGGGGCGGGCGTTGCCCAGATGGGCGCGGTCATAGACGGTGGGGCCGCAGACGTACATGCGCACGTTTGCCGGATCGAGGGGGGTGAACTCCTCTTTCCTGCGGGTGCGGGTGTTGTGCAGCTTGATCGTCGTCATGGCGCAAGGTTCCGTCCAGTTTTCATTCCACGCGAGTGTGCGGTCCGGCGCGGGCCTGAAGGTGTTCGACTGGAAGGGTGCAGAGGAACGGCCCGCGTGACGGATGTCAGCAGGGAATGCAGCAGCAGATGGTGATGCCCGTTCTCATGCCGCGCAGTCATAATGCGCCGCGCGCCCTCTGCCAACCGTTTTCCGCGCGCGTCGCGCGGGCGGCGGTTTGCGCGCCGCCTTTGCCGTGGCAGACTGCGGGCCATGACCTCGCCCACACGCGCCCTGATCAACGCCATCGCCGCCGCCCTGCCCGGTGCCGAGCAGTCCGACCCCTGGGGCGGCGGGCATGATGCCTGGAAGGTGGGCGGCAAGATGTTCGCCTGCATCGGCGCGCTGCGCGAGGGGGTGAACGTCAAGACCGACAGCATCGAGACGGCCGAGATGCTGATCGATGCGGGCGTGGGGGAGCGGGCGAAGTATTTCCACAGGTCCTGGGTGTATCTGCCCGAGGGCACAAGCGAGGACGAGTTGCGCCACCGGATCGCGGCGTCTTACCGGCTGGTCCGGGCGGGGCTGCCGAAGCGGGTGCAGGCCGCGCTGGCGGAGCCTTAGGGGATCCGGCGGGCCGCCCTTGCCCTTCCCCCCGGTTCCGTGATGGAACCCGGAGGCGAACGGGAGGCGGCAGATGAGACTGGGAACACGCGCAAGCCATATCAGCCAGGGCGGGTCGGACGGGTGGGAGGTCTATTACACCGCCCGCGAGATGGCGGGCCGGGGCGAGCCTGTGGTGAACCTGACCATCGGCGAGCACGACCTGGCCACCGACCCAGCGATCCTGGCCGCGATGGATGCGAGCGCCCGGGCGGGCAACACCGGCTATACCTCGGGCCCCGGCAAGCGGGCGTTGCGCGAGGCGATCGCGGCGCGGGTCACGGCGCGGACGGGAGTGGAGACGTCCTGGGAGGAGGTCTTCGTCACCCCCGGCTGCCAGGGCGCGCTGTTTGCCGCGCATATGGTGCTTCTGGGCGAGGGCGAAACTGGGCTGTACTGCGATCCGGGCTACGCCACCTACCCCGGCACGATCCGCACCACCGGGGCGGATGCCGTCGCCGTGCCGACCCGGTCCGAGGCGGGGTTCCTGCCCGAGGAGGGGGAGATCCTGGCGGCGGCGCGCAGGACAGGCGCGAAGACGCTGCTGGTCAACACGCCGAACAACCCCACGGGCACCGTCTATCCGCAAGCGACGCTCGCGGGCATTGCGCGGGCGGCGGTGGCGGCGGATTTGTGGGTGATCTCGGACGAGGTCTACGAGACGATGGTCTGGGACGGCGCGCATCATTCGGTGCGGGCGCAGCCGGGGATGCGCGAGCGGACGGTGGTGGTCAGCTCGATGTCGAAAAGCCACGCGATGACGGGGTTTCGCCTGGGCTGGATCGTCGGCCCGCGCGCGGTGATTGCGGCGGCGGGGGTTTTGGCGACGAACACGACCTATGGCGTGCCGGGGTTCGTGCAGGATGCCGCGCTGCACGCTTTGGGCCTGGGCGAGGGGTTCGAGGCGGCGGTTGCCGCGCCGTTCCGGCGGCGGCTGGCGGTGGCCGAGGCCGCGCTGACGGGGGCGAATGCGGTGCGGATGGTGCCGTCGGGGGGCGGCATGTTCGTGATGCTGGACATCCGGGCGACGGGGCTGACGGGCGGGGAGTTTGCCAAGCGGCTGCTGGCCGAGGAGCGGATCGCGGTCATGCCGGGCGAAAGCTTCGGGCCCGCGGCGGGGGGGCATGTGCGGGTGGCGATGACGGTGGAGGACGGGGAATTCGGGGCGGCGATGGGGCGGTTGGTGGGGTTTGCGCGGCGGGTGGCGGGGGCGTGAGGCGTGGGGTTCACCCCGCCACCCGCACTTTTTGCGGACCCGCGTGCCGAGGCTGAGCGATTGGTGGGTTGGAAACCCACCCTGCCAGTCCAGAGCCGTGCTAAAGTCATACCCCAGCGCGAAAGGAACGAACGTGCATGGAATGCGTATTTCGGCGACGGACGTGCGCTTTGACGAGGCGACGATGTGGGTGTCGCTGTCCGATGGCCGGACGCTCGGCGTGCCGCTTGCCTGGTTCCCGCGGCTGATGGCGGCGTCCCCCGGACGCGCGCGCGGGGTGGACGGCGCTGCCCGGCGGGCTGCACTGGGAGGCGCTAGACGAGGACATCTCGCTCGCGGGGCTTCTGGCGGGGCGGGGGGATGCGCGGGGGGTTGTCAGGGTGGCGTGAGGGGGGAGGAGCAGCGACCTCGCATATTGCTTCGACCCGTGCACCGCAATAGGATGCAAGAAAAAGTAGTCGCCCAGTTTTGATTCTATGTTCCAGCGCGATGCTTTCAGCTAGGCTTGGGGAGTTGAATGAGTCTTTGGGATTACTTCCTTAGTGCCATTCTTGGAGTGCGCACCTATAAGGAAGATCATAGCACTTTCAATGACAAATCCAGAAGGTATGTGAAGCTCGATGACGGTCGCGTCCTCGGAATACGAAGAGATGAAACATCTGAAAGTGTAAGCGACGAAGCCCTTGTAAAGGAATACACTGATCTTTGTTCAAAATTTGAAAGAGGTGGCGCGCTCCGTCGTAGGAAGATCACTGAAGCCGATCAGGAAAGCCTCTTTAAGGTTCTCCGGGACTACATCAAGCACGAAGACACGTTGATTGTCTCGAGAACCACTTGGTACATCGGTTTGAATTCGTTCCTTTTCGCAACTTATGGTTTTGTTGTTTCTTCGATGATAAAGAGTGTCTTGGAGCACAGTTCCGACGCCGGACAGATCGCAAGCTCGATTACCGCCGGAAAAATCGGTGTGGCGGCGATCACCACAGCCCTCGCGCTGGTTGGCCTGTTCTCGTCTGTTACTACGGCAATATCTGTTCGCGCGGCAAACAACTCAATTCGTGCTTTACGCCTGTTCTGGGAACAGAACGGCGAGAGTCGTCTTCAGAAGTTTGAAATCTATACCAAGAACGGACTCCCGGTGATGACACACCACGACTTCCCATACATCGTTGGAGGGGGACCGGGCTTTCGCACAGCGGGGCGAGGTCGAACAACTTCAAAGGTCCTGCCAATACTCATGTGCACCATGTGGATCGTACTGATGGTGAGCCCTATTGCCATGTTGTCCGCCATTCCCAACAATAGGTCCGAACCAAACGCAGATCAACCTGGTAAGCTCGAACCCGATCAAGCATCGATGCCCTAACCCCCCTCAAACCCCTGCAGCACATTCACCGCATTCACCCCCACCGCCTCGATCGCATAGCCCCCTTCGAAGCAGAACACCGTCGGCAGACCCATCTTCCCGATCCGCCGCCCCGCATCGGTGAAATCGTCGCTCTCGAGCCGGAAGAAGCTGATCGGGTCGTCCTTGTAGGCATCGACGCCCAGCGACACGACCACGGCGTCCGCCCCCCAGTCGGTGATGCGGCGGATCGCATGGTCCAGGGCGGCTGACCAGGTGCCATAGCCCGTCCCCGGCAGCATCGGCAGGTTCAGGTTCGTGCCCTCGCCCGGGCCTTCACCCTCCTCATCGCCATAACCGAGGAAGTAGGGATAGGCGTCCTCGGGCGCGCCGTGGAGCGAGGCGAAGAACACGTCGCCGCGCCGGTAGAAGATGTCTTGCGTGCCGTTGCCGTGGTGGAAGTCGATGTCGAGGACGGCCACGCGCCCTGCCCCGCCGTCGCGGAACATCTGCGCCACGACGGCGGCGTTGTTCAGGAAGCAGTAGCCGCCGAACTGGTGCGCGGTCGCGTGGTGGCCGGGCGGGCGGCAGAGGGCGAAGGCGGCGCGGGCACCGGCGGCGACGTGGCGTTGGGCGGCCTGCGCCGAGGCCATCGAGGAGAGCGCGGCGCGCCATGTGCCGGCGGTGATCGCGGTTTCGGTGGCGATGGAGTGGTAGCCGACGAGGCCGTCGATGTTCCGCGGCGGGCGGTTCGTGTGCATGCCGCGGGCGGGGTTGCCCTGGCTGATGATCTCGCCCGCCATGCCTTCGGCCTTCCAGCGGTCCCATGCGGTTTCGAGGAAGTGGAGGTAATCGGCGTCGAGAAGCGCGCGGACGGGGGCCATGTCGCAGGGGCCGGGATCGGTGATATCGGTGTGGCCGCGCTCCTTGAGGCGGCGGAGGACGTATTCGACGCGGGAGGGGCGTTCGTAGGGGGTGACGAACTGGCCGCCGGAGAGTTCGGCCTGCGGGAAGTGGTAGCGGTGGTCTTCGGAGAAGAAGGTTTTCATGCTCTGGCCGTCCATTCCGGGGATGGAGTCTTGCCCGGGCCACCGGCCCGGGCAGCGCCCGACCCGCCCCCCCGGGGCGGGCGCTTCGCTTCCCGCCCCGCGTGCCGGGCGCTGCCCTTTGTGACCAGCGGTCAGCGGGGCAGCAGGAAGTATCGACAAGATACTGCCCCGCCCCGCACGGCGGTGGAAGCCCCGCCATGCCCCTTGCCAAGCGCGCCCCGCCCCCGGATGGTCGTCCCATGACCGACACGCCGAAACCCGCCCCGATCCTGCGCCTCCGCATCCACCTCTCGGAAGGGGACTGGATGGGGCCGGGCAAGGCCGACCTGCTTGCCGGGATCGCCGAAACGGGGTCGATCGCGGCGGCGGGGCGGCGGATGGACATGAGCTACAAGCGCGCCTGGATGCTGATCGAGGTGATGAACGCGATGTTCGAGAAGCCGCTCGTCGTGGCGGCGCGGGGCGGCGCGGGGCATGGCGGGGCGAGCCTGACGGCAGAGGGGGAGCGGGTGCTGGCACTGTACCGGCGGATGGAGGCGCGGGCCGAGGCGGCGTTGGCCGGGGAGCTGGCGGAGATGGGCGAGATGGGGGCCGATCCGGCGGGGAAGGCGAAGGCGGGGGAGTAGTCCCCCACCCTGACCCTCCCCCGGTGGGGGAGGGACGTTCCCTATCCCGATGGCTTTCCCCTCCCCCGACCGGGGGGCAAGGGTGGGGGGCGTCGCCTGGATATGTCCACACGGAAATAACGCTTGCATCCCGGCGTGGTCCGATATTTCTATCCGGACATATCGGAGGACACGCCCATGACCCTGTCGTTCAATCCCCTGCTCGCCGCCGCCCTTGCCCTGGGCCTCACCCACCCTGCCGTTGCGGACACCGCGACCGTCGCGGTCGCCACCAACTTCGCCGGTGCCGCCGAGAAGCTGGCGGCCGACTACAAGGCGGCCTCGGGGAACGAGATCGCCGTGACGGCCGGGGCGACCGGCAAGCTCTATGCGCAGGTGGAGTCGGGGGCGCCGTTCGATGCGTTCCTGTCGGCGGACCTGAAGACGGTGAAGAAGCTTCTCGATGCGGGGCTGGCGGAGAAGGGCACCGACTTCACCTATGCGACCGGCTCTCTGATGCTCTGGTCGGCGGATGCCTCGAAGGACCTGTCGGACCCGGTGAAGGCGCTTCAGGGTGCGACGCATGTGGCGATCGCGAACCCCGAGTTGGCGCCCTATGGCAAGGCCGCGACGGAAGCCATTGAAAAGCTTGGGCTGACGGAGGCGCTGAAGGACAAGATCGTGACGGGCGAGAACATCGGGCAGGCCTATACGATGGTCGCCTCGGGGGCCGCCGACATGGGCTTCGTCGCGGCGTCCTCGGTGATCGCGGACGGAAACAAGGGCGCGTCGTGGACGGTGCCGGCGGAAGACCATGCGCCGATCGACCAGGGGGCGGTGCTCTTGACCAAGGGCAAGGACAACGCGGCGGCGAAGGGGTTTCTCGACTACATGAAGACGCCCGAGGCGGTCGCGGTGATCGAGACCTTCGGCTATCGTGTGGCGAAGTAACCGGCTGATCCGAAACGGGGAACCGCCCTGCCCGACCTTTCGCCGCTCTGGCTGACGCTTGAACTGGCCGCGCTCGTCACCGCCATCCTGATGGTGGTGGCGACGCCTTTGGCGTGGTGGCTTGCCCGCACCCGGTCGCGGGCGCGGCCCTTTGTCGAGGCGCTGACGGCCTTGCCGCTGGTGCTGCCGCCCACGGTGCTGGGGTTCTACCTGCTTGTGACGCTGAACCCCAAGACGTGGATCGGGGGGGCGTGGTTGTCGGCCTTCGGGCATCCGCTGACCTTCAGTTTCGAGGGGCTGGTGGTGGCGTCGGTCATCTACTCGCTGCCCTTCGCGGTGCAACCCTTGCAGGCGGCGTTCGCAGCGGTGGGGCGCGGGCCGATGGAGGCGGCGGCGTCCTGCGGGGCGGGGCCTTTGGATGCCTTCCTGACGGTGGCGGCGCCGATGGCGGTGAGGGGGTATCTGGCCGCGGCGGTGCTGACCTTCGCGCATACGGTCGGCGAGTTCGGCGTGGTGCTGATGGTGGGCGGGAACATCCCCGGCGAGACGCGGGTGATCTCGATCGCGATCTACGAAAGCGTCGAGCGGATCGACTACGCGGCGGCGCATGTGCTGTCGGCGATCCTTGTTGCGCTGTCCTTTGCGGTCCTCTTGGCGCTCTACTGGGTGAACCGGCCGAAGGTGGAGCCGTGAGAGGGCTGGAACTGGATATCCGGCTGGCGCGGAAGGATTTCGCGCTGGAGGTGGCGGAAACGGTGCCGCTGGCGGGCCTGACGGCGGTGTTCGGGCCGAGCGGGGCGGGGAAATCGACGCTGCTGCGGCTGGTGGCGGGGTTCGAGCGCGCCGAGGGGCGGATCGCGTTCGGGGGCGAGGTCTGGGCGGACGCGGGGGTGTTCGTGCCGCCGCACAGGCGGCGGGTGGCGACGGTGTTCCAGGACGCGCGGCTGTTCCCGCATCTCGACGTGGCGGGGAATCTGGCGTTCGCGGCGAAGCGGTCGGGGTCGGGCGAAACGGGGCGCGTGGTGGAGATGCTGGGGCTCGCGCCGTTGCTCACGCGCCGGACGGGGACGCTGTCAGGGGGAGAGGGTCAGAGGGTGGCGCTGGGGCGGGCGCTGCTGACGCAGCCACGGCTGATCCTGATGGACGAGCCGCTGTCGGCGCTCGATGCCGCGCGGCGGGGGGAAATCCTGCCGCTGATCGAGCGCCTGAGGGACGAGGCGGGCCTGCCGATCCTCTATGTCAGTCACTCGATGGCGGAAGTGGCGCGGCTGGCGACGCAGGTTCTGGTGCTGGCCGGGGGCCGGGTGGTGTCGAAGGGCGCGCCGGGCGAGGTTCTGGGTGGCGCGGCCGATCCGGGGCTGGCGGGCGAAGAGCCAGGGAGCATCGTCGAGGCGGTGGTGGTGGGGGACGCGGGCGACGGGCTGGCGGAGGCGCGGATCGAGGGGGTCGGGGCGGTGCTGTACCTGCCGGGGGTGACGGCGGGCGCGGGGGCGCGGGTGCGGCTGTTCGTGCGGGCGCGGGACGTGATGCTGGCGGTGGGGCCACGGCCCGAGGGGTTGAGCGCGCTGAACGTGCTGCCGGGGCGGGTCGTGTCGGTGGCGGAGGCGGGTGGTGCGTCGGCGGATGTGGTCGTGGCGGTGAGTGTCGCGCGGGTCCGGGCGCGGGTGACGCGGCGGTCGGTCGGGCAGTTGGGGCTGGCCGAGGGCGTGGCGGTGCATGCGGTGCTGAAGTCGGTGGCGATTGCGGGGTGACGGGTGGGGCGGCCCCCCGCGCTGGCCCTTCCCCGGCGGGGGAGGGAAGCGCGCAGGTCTGATGGGGGGGCGCCTCCACCCTGGCGCTCCCCCGGCGGGGAAGGGGGACTATTCGGTGGGCGTGGTGCAGACGGAGGGCGGGTGCCCCCTCACCCCGGCCCTCTCCCCCGCGGGGAGAGGGGAGGCGATTTGGGGAGGGCGTGCGGGTGGGGGGAGGACGCCCTCCCTGGCCTTTCCCCCTGGACCTGGGGGA
>JAESFG010000240.1_pt1 | contig 132766 bp, 110 predicted proteins | sample 9269371 | NCBI WGS metagenome assembly JAESFG01 (sample SAMN14506227, study PRJNA617093) | algae metagenome | isolation source: Aetokthonos hydrillicola CCALA 1050 (B3-Florida) and co-occurring... | place: USA: South Carolina | collected 2013-01-01 | reverse complement strand
CGCTATACGGTGCCCACACGACCCCCGACAGGGCGACACCACGCTCACACGCGGCTCACCCCAGACCGAGACCGAGCGGCACCTCTGAAGATGCAACTCAACTTGCTTCCCGAATTGTCAAAGATCGAAATTTCACGAACAGGCATTTCAGCCCGTCCGCCACTCTTTCGAGTGTATCTCGCATCGAGTTTCGCCGCAAGTCCTTTTCAGCACTTGCTTTACGTCACTGCGACACTGAGCATCTTAGTGGCATCGCGTGTCCTGTCAACCCGTCCCGCGATTTTTCTTCTCGTCTCGTTCACTGCCACTTCACAGCAGATGAGAGACCTCGCGGCGGGACACGATTCACGCTTTCAGGCCGTGTCTCGGTGATCCCTCAGGCTGCGGACCAACACCCGTGTGGAGAAGAGGGGACTCGAACCCCTGACCTCCTGCTTGCAAAGCAGGCGCTCTACCAGTTGAGCTACTCCCCCAGCCGTGTGCCGCTAACCGTGTGCGCGTACCTGGATTCGAACCAGGGACCTCAGCTTTATCAGAGCTGCGCTCTAGCCAACTGAGCTATACGCGCGACACCGACCCCGTTCGTTGTGCCATTTAAACGCGAAAGCCAAACCGCATTGGTTTGGCTCCCACCGACGCCCACTTTGTCGGGAGAGCTATCCGCACATCTGCGGAATCAACGCTGCTTGCGACAAAGTAGCAGTCATGCACACCTCAGGGGTGGGATTGCACATTCCGAATTCTAAAGTGACGGACCACTTCGTCAAGCGTTGGGTTCGCGCGGCGGGCGAAAGTGTCACGCGTTCACAAACGCGGCGCGTTGCCGTGAAACGACTTCCGACGATTCGCGAGTTTCCGAAAATTCTTTCGGCGACTGCGCCGGACACCTATGATGAAGGCGATTTCACTTGCACCGGAGCGGCCGAAAGCATGTCGAATCTCACCTCTGCCTCGCCCGGTCGGCGGCTTCGCGACGCCTGGGCCGCCGGGCCGCTCGCGATCCCCGGTTGCTTTAACCCGCTGGTCGCGAAGCTGGCCGAGCAGATCGGGTTTCGTGCCGTTTATCTATCCGGCGGGGCACTTTCGGCCGGCAGCGGTGTGCCCGACATCGGGTTGCTCACGCTCACCGAGTTCGCCCAGGCCGCACAACTCACCGCTCAGGCCACCCGCCTTCCGCTCCTTTGCGACGCGGACACCGGGTTCGGCGAAGCGCTCAACGTCGAGCGTACCGTCCGCATATTTGAGGCCGCGGGCGCAGCGGGAATTCACCTCGAAGACCAGGAGATGCCGAAGCGCTGCGGGCACCTCAGCGGGAAGTCGCTGGTGTCGGCGGATGTGATGTGTGCGAAGATTCGGGCGGCGGTCGCGGCGAAGCGGGACAAGGATTTCGTCATCGTGGCGCGAACCGATGCCCGCGGTGTGACCGGGTTTGATGACGCACTCGCGCGTGCGCGGGCCTACATGGCAGCGGGCGCCGACGCCATCTTCCCCGAAGGGTTGCATTCGGAGGAGGAGTTCGCGGAGTTCGCACGCCAAAAGCCCGGGCCGCTTCTGGCGAACATGACGGAGTTCGGCAAGTCGCCGCTCCTGGACGTGAAAACGCTTGGGGAAATGGGTTACGCGATGGTGTTGTTCCCGCTCACCGCGTTCCGGGTCGCGATGAAGGCCGCGGAGCTGACACTGCGCGAGTTGCACGCCAGCGGGACGCAGAAGGTCAGCGTTTCGGACATGCAGACGCGTCAGGAACTGTACGATTTGCTCGGCTACACCGGGTACGAAGAGCGGGACAAGGCGTTCTTCGGCGCGGCGAAAGGCGGGTCGTGATGGCCGACGAACCCCCCCCTGCCCCGCCGCCGGTCGTGCAACTTCGCGGGGTGAGCGTGCAGTTCGGCACGCAAACCGTGCTGCGGAACATCGACCTCGACATTCGACCGCAGGATACCCTGTGCGTCATCGGTGAAAGTGGCTGTGGTAAAACCGTGTTGCTCAAGCTCATCGTCGGGCTGTTGCGGCCGACAGCGGGCGAAGTCTTGTTCGAGGGCAAGCCGCTTCACACGTTGCCCGAATCCGAACTGACGCAGTTGCGGCTGCGGCGGATCGGGTTCTTGTTCCAGCAAGCGGCACTGTTCGACAGCCTGACGGTGTTCGACAACGTCGCGTTCGGCTTGCGGGCGAAGGGCGGCATGGCTGACGCCGATATCGCGGCGAGGGTGCGAGAGCGGGTCACGGAGGTGGGCTTACCGGCGTCCGCGGAGGCGAAAATGCCGATGGAGTTGAGCGGCGGGATGCGGAAGCGCGTCGGGTTGGCCCGCGCGCTGGCCCTCGACCCCGACGTGATGCTCTACGACGAGCCGACCACCGGGCTGGACCCGATCATGACGGACGTGATCAACTCGTTGATCCTGCAGACGCGGGCGCGGCGGCCGGTCACGTCGGTGATCGTGACGCACGAGATGCGGACCGTACAGAAGTGCGCGAGCCGTGTGGTGATGCTGTACCCGCGGTCGCGGCTGGGCGCGGACGACCGGCAAATCCTGTACGACGGCCCGCCAGGCGGCTTGGCGACGGCCGAAGACGCTCGCGTGCGGCAGTTCGTGGAGGGCGAGGCCAAAGACCGGCTCGCGGAGTTGGGGGACGCGCCGTGAAAGAGCCACTGACGCGAGACGAGTGGGAGACGTGCGATTTTCCGCCACTGGTCAGGGAGTACCTGGGCCCGCGTGCGAGCGATCGAACGGAGCGGTTGCTCGCCTGTGGGTACTGCCGGCTCATCTGGGATCATTTACTCCCCGGATGCCGGTCGGCGGTCGAGCGACTCGAAGAATTCGCCGAAGGCCCGCCCATTCTTAGCAAACATCGTACGCCCGTGTACGAAGTCGCGAACCAAGCTCGTGATGAAGTGCGGAACGCACTGAAGGCCCATCGGACTGCGGCGGGAGCGGTCATCCTCGCGGCTGACGCCGCGCCTTCGAGTGGGATGCTCAGCGACGTATACGACACACTAACGGAACTGAGCGGACTAACTATCAATGAGGCCGAACGTCTCGTCCTTGCTCTGACAAGAGACCTCTCGGGTGACCCGTCGCGCCCGGTTACGCTTTCACCGGACTGGCGCACCGATACCGCTATCGCCCTCGCCCGCACGATGTATGAGTCGCGCGAGTTCTCCGCGATGCCGATTCTGGCCGATGCCCTTCAGGACGCGGGGTGCGAGAGCGACGACATACTCACCCACTGCCGCGGCCCGGGGCCGCACGTTCGCGGGTGCTGGGTCATCGATTTGGTGCTGGAGAAGGAGTGAACCTCGCGAGCCGCGACCGCAAGGGAGCGGGGCTACGTACATCGAGTGCCGTAGCCCCGCTCCCTTGCGGTCGCGGCTCGCGAGGTTTGTTACTGAAGTGTGTACGTCAGCGATTCGCAAGTGGCCCGGCGCTCGCCGCACTCAGGTGCGGGGCATGCTCGCGGCCTTACGGATCGCGTTCTTGCGGCGGGCTTCCTTCCGCCGGCGCGCCTCGCACGGCTTCTCGTAATACTCGTGGGCCCGCAGTTCGCCCTTCATCCCGCTACGCTCGATCAGCTTCTTGAACCGACGCAGAGCGGCGCCGATCGGCTCCCGCTCGTGAACCCGCATCCGCAAACCCATTCGCACTCCCGTTGAAGCGAGCCGGCGTCGCGGCTCTGTGTTAGAGGGTAACCGTCAACATAGAAAACGCCCTCGCACGCGGCAAAGGCACAACCCTTCTTTTACCCCGGCGCGCGAACGCTGTCAACGACGGCGTTTTTTCGCCGCCGCCACCTTCCGCTTCAGCCGGAACTCGCCGGCATTGTGGTACGTCGCCAGAATCGCCCCTTCGCCGGCGTAGCGGTCGAACAGGTCGCACACCACCTGCTCCTCGTCCGGCCACGGGTAGGCGAAGATCACGTCCATGTCGCTCACCTCCGAGTCGAGGTCGTCGTAGGCGTAATCGGCCTCGGTCGTCAGCCACGAGTACGAGCCGCCGGCGTGGACGCGGCCCTCGGCCCCGCGCGGGACGAAGCTCCCGCACACGAACTCCGCCGACAGCCCGAAATCTTCGGCCAGTTCCCGCGCCTCCCCGACCAGCCCCGGCTCGATCTCGATGCCGCACGCGTCGAAGTCGAGCATCGCCGCGAGGCTCACCACCACCCCGAACCCGCTGCCCCACTCGCAGAACCGCCGGCCGCGGATCAGCACCCCGTCCGACAGGGCGTGCAGCACGCGGAACGCGGCCGCGTAGTCGCACGGCACGAACGCCGGCACCCGGGCCGAGGCCTGAAACACGTCGATGCGCTTTTCGGCCTCGCGGATCAGCTTCGCGGCCGCCGCGGGCAGTTTCGCGGCCGACGGCGCGAAGGGAATATCGCGAAGTGCCATCAGATTTCCACGCCCGCGAGAATGTGAACCATAGGATGTGGTGGTGTTGTATTGCCCTCTGCTGCCGAGGTGTGTCATGCCGGCCGACGAGATTTCGCTCGAACAGCGTCAAGTGATCTTCAAGGCGTTGGTAGAGGCTCAGGACGCCGGCCAAAGCCCCACCGCATCGCGGACGGCCGTCGCCAAGCAGTTCGCGGTCAGCGAGGAGCAGGTGAAGCGGATCGAGCGGGAGGGGTCGGACAACCAGTGGCCGCCGCTGTGACGCGGCGAGAAAGATTCTCAAAATTTTAGCGCGGCGTGCCGCGCGGGTTGCTAAAGTCTACGGCACTGGCGGGGCGGTCACCCCGTCGGCCGACGCCGAACGCTCGCTCCCGTCCGTACTGACAGGTGGTGTGGCGGCAGGAAGCACGCCCGTTCGTTCGTCCCCCGCCCGCCGGTCCGGTGCGGGAAGTGATCCTTCAGATGCGGCCGTGACCGGGCCGCGGGAGTTCGTCGTGGGTAAGAAGTTGTACGTCGGCAACCTGAGCTGGGGGGTCAACGACGCCCAGCTGCAGGAGATGTTCGCGCCGTACGGGACGGTGGTTTCGGCGCAGGTCATCATGGACCGCGACACCGGCCGCTCGAAGGGCTTCGGGTTCGTCGAGATGGGCAGCGACCAGGAGGCCCAGTCGGCCATCCAGGGGATGCACGGGCAGGTGGTCGAGGGCCGCCCGCTGACGGTGAACGAGGCCCGGCCGAAGGAAGGCGGCGGTGGCGGCGGCGGTCGTGGGGGTGGCGGCGGCTACGGCGGCGGCCGTGGGGGCGGCGGTGGCGGCTACGGCGGCGGCGGTGGCGGCTACGGTGGTGGCGGCGGTGGGTACGGCGGCGGTGGCGGCGGCCGCCGCTACTAACCGGCCCGCGATTCGATATTGCTGACGACGTCGGGGCGACGAAACTCGCGATCGCCCCGACTTTTCTCGCCCCGCGGAACTCCGTTTGCATTCGTCCAACCAATAGCGTATTATCGCGCGTCCTATCGCGCGCTCACCCCTAGTAGGAATCCTCAGCTTGCCATCCTCGTCGTCATCTCCGGTCCTGCCCGTCCTCAATCTCCAAACCTCGACACCCGCGGACGGACCGCGCGAGCCGCAATCGCCGCAGAAGTTCGGGCTGGGTCGTCGGCTGTTCGCGTGGGTGGGAACCCTCGTCGGTGTCACGCTCCCGGTCGCCGGGCTGGTCATGGCGATCGTCACCTCGGTGTGGTGGGGCTTCGAGTGGGTGAACGTCGGCCTGATGGTCGGCATGTACCTCGCCACGATGACCGGCATCACGGTCGGGTTCCACCGGCTGTTCACGCACCGCTCGTTCCAGACCGTCCGGCCGATCCAGGTCGTGCTGGCGGCACTCGGCTCGATGGCGTTCCAGGGGCCGATGCTCGACTGGGTGGCCCGGCACCGGCGGCACCACCAGCACAGCGACGCGGACGGCGACCCGCACTCGCCGTACCCACACGGCACCGGTCTGTTGGGGCTGCTGAAGGGCTTCTGGCACGCGCACATCGGCTGGGCGTTCGCCCCGATGCCGGACGAGTTGGCCCGGTACGCCGGCGACCTCCGCCGCGACCGCCTGCTGCGGGTCACCAGCGACCTGTTCGCGCTGTGGGCGCTGATCGGCGTCCTGATCCCCGCCGGCATCGGCTGGGCGTTGCTCGGCTGGAAGGGCGCGGTCACCGGGTTCCTGTGGGGCGGGCTGGTTCGCATCCTGCTGGCCCACCACATCACGTGGTGCGTGAACTCGGTGTGTCACCTGTGGGGGTCGAAGCCGTACGCGGCCGGTGACGAGAGCCGTAACAACGCGGTCGTCGGGCTGCTGGCGCTGGGCGAGGGGTGGCACAACAACCACCACGCGTTCCCGTCGTCGGCGCGGCACGGGCTGCGGTGGTGGCAGATCGACATCAGCTACTACATCATCCGCACTCTGACCGCGGTCGGGCTGGCGTGGAAGGTTCGCCTCCCGACAGAGCGTGAACTGGAACTCCGCAGCGAAGGTGCGGCCGCTCATTAAAGTCGGAAGCAAACCTCACGCAAAGCCGCCAAGGCGCGAAGGAAGGCAAGAGAAGGCAGAGAGTCAACTATAACTCTCTGCCTTCTCTTGCCTTCCTTCGCGCCTTGGCGGCTTTGCGTGAGGTCCGGTTATGTCTTGATTAAGCTACTGATAGCCGAGCGGGACGCGCTCTAGCACGCCCGGCCCGAACACGTCGTACAGTTTCAAGCGATCCAGGTGAACGTAGCCGATGTGGCAGCCGCACGTGTCGTTCGTGCAGAGCCGCTCGCGCAGACACGAATCGAAGTCCGCGTCGTAGATGTTGCCGATCGGCTCCTTAATGAAGTGGCAGCGGCGAACGGTGCCGTCACCGTCCACCGAAATGACGCTCTGTCCCGCCCGGCACCGCTCACCGCGGCTCGAGTGATACTCGTTGTTCAGCGGGAACAGCGGGTCGAGCCGCGTGAGGTCCGCGAGCATTTCCGGCGTATAGTAGTTCGATTCGCGCTTGTACGCGTTCACCCACAGATACACGTCCGGCGGCAGTTCGGCCCGTAGGGCTTCGATTTCGGCCAGGTGTTCCTTCAGCCCGACCACGCCAACGCTGAACCGCACCCCGCGACTGATCATTTCGCGGCACCGCACCAGGAACCGCTCGCGCGTCGTCTCCGACGGGTGGAACGTACACCACAGCGCCAGTTTCGTCTTGTCGCACTCCTCCACCCAGTCGAGTTTGCACGAGATGTTCGTTTGAATCGCCGCTTTCGTCACGTGCGGCATGCGGGTGAGGTCGGCGAGCGCGTCCTGATACCACGCACGCACCAGCGCCTCGCCCCACGGGGTGAACAGCACCCCGAGCGCGTCTGTGGCGCGCGTGCCGGCCCACGCGACGAAGCGCGAGAGGCATTCGCGGTCGTGGGCGAGTTGCTCGCGCGTCTCCGTCCGCTTGGCGAACGGGCAATAGTCGCACGCGTAGTTGCAGCTCGACAGCGGGCCGCGATAAAGAATCGACAAGTTCATTTTTGTTCAAAATCCGAAAATTCCACTTGACTCCCGTTCACTTTAGCTCATAATTCATCATGTTCGCCCGAACAGGTTGCGAGAAGAACCACGGGCCGAGCGCGTCGGAGCGCTCCAGGCCGAGCGGGGTGGGCGTCCATTTGTCCCCGGCGAAGTGCAGAAACCCCAACTCGCGGAACGCGAGCAGGTCGGGGAAGTCGTCGGCCGGGTCGCTATCGAAGCGGGCTGCGTAGTCGGCCACGCGGAGGCCGTCGGCGTTCAGGATCGATTGCAGCAGGTAGCGGCGCTGTTGCTCGTCGCGGTCGAGCGCGAACCCGTGTTCGGCGCGGGCCAGTTCCGCGCGCGAGCGGCCGAGGTAGTCGCCGATGATGCCCTTCACGCTCTTCGGGCGCACCGCGTAGTCGAGCGAGTAGTGGAGGCCGCGCGTGTACGACCGCGCCCCGCACCCGAGCCCGACCATGCCGCCGTCCTGACAGCAGTAATCGGGGCGGGCAATGCTGTTCGTGGCGCGGCGGAACATCCGCATTGACACCTGCTCGTAGCCGTCGGCCAACAGCACGGCGCGGGCTTCGCGGTAACAGGCGAGGCGGGTGTCGTCCCACTGCTTGCGCGACTGGCCGAGGCCGGTCAGCGGGCGGACGTACAGCGGGTACAGGTACAACTCCTGTGGCGCGTAGCGTAGAGCTTCGCTCAGCGAATAGAGCCACGACGTAACGGTCTGACCGGGGAGGCCGTAAATGAGGTCGAGGTTCACCACCGGCACGCCACTCGTGGCGAGCAGTGACAACGCGGTGTCAACGTCGGCGCGCTTCTGCGGCCGCCCGCTGTCCGCGGCTTCGCGCTCGATGAAGGATTGCACGCCGATGCTCACCCGCTCGACGCCGCGGGCCTCCAGCAGAGCGAGTTTGGCCGGCGTGAGCGTGTCCGGCGAGGTTTCGACGCCGGTCGGGATGCCTCGCGCGCCCATGACGTCTTCGGCGATGTCGAACACCTCGGCGAGTTCCGACTCGCTCAGATATGTGGGCGTTCCGCCGCCGATCGCGAAGCGGGCGAACCGCGCGTCGGGAATGGCGTCGCGCACCGCTTCCGCCTGCCGCCGCAGCGCCGCAAGATACGAGGTGACGAGGTCGTCTTTCGGGTTCGCGGTGGTGAACAGGTTGCAGAACCCGCACCGCATCGTGCAGAACGGCACGTGAACGTACAGGAACATCGCGCCGCGATTCTCGCTTTCCCACACGGCACTCAAAGGGCGCGGGGCGAGCGGCCGGTAAGCTGTCTTGTGCGGGTACGCGTACACATACGCCTCGTAAGGGCTGCCGCTCAGCACTGGGTGTAGCTCGGTCGCGGTCATTCGCGCTCCAGAACGAACTCGGCGTACGGCACGTCCCAAACGGCCGGGTGCGCGAGGCGGTGGCCGGTGAAGCCGCCCTCGCCGTACGCGGTGCCGTGGTCGGAACACACGATCGCCAGCCACGAGCGGTTCGCTCGCAGGCCGGCGAACAGGCGGCCCAAATGCCCGTCCACGTACTCCAGCGCCGCCGCGTGCGATTCGATGGTGTCGTCGGTCGCGCCCGGCAGGTAGAAGCAATTCGGCTGATGAATGGCGGACACGTTGAGGAACGCAAACACCCGCTGCTGTGCCGGGAGTTCGGGGACACGCCGCAGCAGGAGGTTCACCTGATGCTCGGCCGATCGCGGGTCGGTGACGCCGAGTTCCGGCGACCAATGGCTTTCGTCGAAGAGGTTCGGCAGCGCACGGCCGAGCGGGGTGAGCTTGTTGAAGAACCCGACGCCGCCGACGCACAGCGTGTGATACCCGCGGTCGCGGAGGCCGCTCACGATGTCGGGCGCGTCGAACGCCGCGGTCTCGGCGGTCGTGGTTTCGCTGCCATAGAACTTGAGCGCGAACAGCCGCGGGTGCCGGCCGGGCGTGGCGGGCGTCGGCAGGAAGCCGGCGAAGAACGCGGCGTGCGCGGCGAACGTGAAACTGCCCGGCGTGTGCCTCCGCTCCCACCCGTGCGGCAAGTGCGCGCTCAGTTTCGGCGTGCGGCCTTCGGCGTGCAGGCGCGCGGCCACGTCGTAGCGCAGCGTGTCCAGGGTGACGAACAGGAGGTCGTAGGTGCCGACCAGCGCGGCCGCATTCAGCATGAGGGCATCGTAACGTGTGTCGCCTCGCGCACACAAGGAGCGTAGGGCGGTCGTTTAGGGGTGTCCCTGCGGCCCCCCCTAAACGACGCTCAAAGTTAAGCGCCTAGCACCTTGCGGCCGTGGCGCTCCAGCGCTGCCGTCAGGATCGATACGAGCGCGTCGTGGATGCGCGCGTCCGCGCCGACGACGGTCGCGGTGCGCGGGCCGCCCTCGGCGGCAAACGTCAACTGCGTGACCGTCGCCCCGGCTTCGCGGGCGATCAGCAGTCCGGCCTCGACGTCGTAGTCGTTGGCCGTCAGGATCGTTCCCGCGCCGCCGCTGCCGGCCATGTGCGCCAGGATCAGCGCCACCGACCCGCTGTTCCGAATCGCGGCGTCGTGGGTCACCAGATCGCGGAACACGTCGGTCTGGCAGTCGATGTCCAGCCCGCGGGCGGAGAAGTCGATCGGTTGGTGGCGCAGCGGGTTGGCGTCATCAACCAGGATTGTGTGTGCCGCCGCCCGGTGCTCGAGGTCGTTCCGCTCGACGACGAACGCCCCGGCCCCGCGCTCGGCCCAGAAGATGCGCCCGCTCGCCGGGTGCGCGATCACGCCGTCGGTTGTCTGCCAGCGAGAGCCGTCCCACTCCTGGCAGGCGATCGCGGTGCAGAACTCGGCCCGGCGGGCGAGGAAGTTGCGCGTCCCGTCGAGCGGATCGACCAGGAACCGCTTCGCCCCGGGCACGGGCGCGGTCGTGTCCGCGTCGCCGGCCTCTTCGCCATAGAAGCGGTAGGCCGGGTAGTGGGCCGCGAGCACCTTGTGAATCGCCCGCTCGATGTCGTCGTCGGCGGCGCACGCGATGTTGTGCTCGTCCTTGTGAACCGCCGTCAGTTGCTGGTCGAAGTATTTCGCGGCGATGGCGTTGGCGTCGAACGCGGCCTCGATCATCGCGCCGATGTGGCCGTGGTGCATGCCGCCGGGCAGCCGCCGCTTCACCACGCCCTCCCAGATGGGCTTGAGGACGGTGATGCGGGGGTTCACCTCGCCGCGGATGGCGCCGAAGTACCGCCACATCTCCTTCGTGAGGCTGCCGTAGTCGTCGAGCCAGGTCTGAGGCCCACTGGCGTGCGCGTTGGCCTTCGCGAGCAAGAGCCGCACATACCGCGCCTTGCGGTCGTCCTCGTCCAACTGCAGCGGGGCGCCGCCGATGGCGTCCCGCACCGCGGTCTCGTACCGGGTGAGCACGTCGCGGCACTCGTCGTAGCGGCGCTCGAATACGTCGATCGCGTGCGGGGTGCGGAAGTGCTCGCACAGGAGGTAGCCGGCGACCATCCCGACCGACAGGTTGCGGCCGTGCTTGGGGTGATACAACCAGTCGTAGAACTTGAGAATCTCGTCGAGCGTGTCGCGGTAGCGGACGAGGCAGGCGCGGAGGCTCTCCGGGGTGAGCGCCGGGATGGTGCTGATCAGCGCGTTGTCGTCGGGCAGGCGCGTTTCCTCGAAAAGCACCGGCACGGCCCGCCCGGCGCGGTCGGTGAGCGACGGGCCGTGGATGTACACCGTCGAGCAGAAGTCGCCGTTGGCGAACCCGGTCTCCGCGTTCGTCTCCACGAAGTGCGCGTCTTCGAGAATCTGCGCGTACGCGTCGCCGGCCGTGAAGGTATCCGAAGGGCCGCGCTCCAGAAGCGCTTCGCCCAGGTACGCCTTGCGCAAGTTGCCGCCGCTGTCGCGCAGGTAGCCCGCGTAGGCGGAGAACGGCTTGCGGGTGCCGGCGCGGCGGTCGTCGGGCGTCGCCAGCAGCACGCCCTTCATGTGCGCGTTCGCCGGGTCGAACCGGATGACGTGCCAGATGTGGTTGGTGAGTTCGCCGGTGACGATGGCCGACGCCATCTCGAACCGGTGCAGGTGCATGCGCTCGAGCGACGCGAAGTTGGCGCCGCGCCAGTACACGTGCAGGCGAAACTTGAACCCGGTTTGCCGGTCGTCGTCGAGCACGAGCTTGTCGAACCCGATCGGGTGCGGGTACGACCGAGCGGCGATGCCGGCGAGCGCCTGCTCGTCGTCGAGAATCGACTGTACCAACGCCCGTACCAGCCGCTTGTCGGCGAACGACGCGGTCGCCACCCGCAGCGACTCGATGTCGCCGACGGTGTGGGCGCGGAAGTACGACCGGAGCAGTTGAACGCCGGTGGCGAGCGACGGTGTGGCGAAGAACGCCTCCACCTTCCCCGGCAGGTCGGGGAACCGGTCGGCGCGGGCGCGGAAGTAGTCGAGGATCGCGGCGCGGGTCGACAGGTGCGGATCGAAGGACATGGGCGGCCCTCACACAACACGGGTGAGGGTAGTATCGCGCGCCGGGGGGCGTTCGTCTGCGCGCCGCCGGGAAGAGCCGTTCGCAAATGAGAGAAAAATGAAGTGGCGGGGTACGTCGGACACCGGCCGTTGCCCAATCAACCGACGCCGAGCACCCCGCCGTCGGCTTAGTGTGCAGATGGCGTGCCGGCGGACGCTTCGGCCTGCCAGCGGGCGAACGCATCGAGGGCCGCGACCAGCACGTCCGGCGCGACCGATTTGGTCAGGTGGAGGTCGAACCCGGCGTCGGCCGTCCGCCGCCGCGCCGCGTCGTCGCTCACCCCGGTCAGCGCCACCAGCAGGACGCGCCGCGGGTGCGCCGCGGTGCGGAGCCGGGAGGCCAGTTCGCACCCGTCGATGCCGGGCATGTGGACGTCGAGCACCGCGGCGTCGAAGTCGGTGCCGTCGGTGGCCGCCAGCACCTGCTCGCCGCTGTACCCGACGCGGACCGTCGCCCCGCAGATGCGGAGCAGGTCGGCGAGTGTGTCGGCGGCGTCGCGGTTGTCGTCAACCACGAGCACGCGGAGCGGGAGCGGGACCGGCAACATCGGCGCAACCTTCGGGCGTCCGTCCGCAGTCGGGGTGAAGTGCCCCCGACCCGATGTCGGGGAAGTCGGCAGGGGTTATGCAACCCGCGTACCCGTTCTGCGGTGGACGGGACCGGCGAATCTGTCGGAATTTTTGTAAATGCCGGAGTGCAAATAACGAATCACGGCCGCTGTCAAGAGAAATCTCATGAAAAATCGCGGGAAATAACCCCTGTCGGGAAGGGCCTGAATAGGATTCGAACGGCCAACGACGTAGTTCATTCGACTCGCTTGGTCCGCGGCACTCGCTGTCGCGTGGCGGGACTCGCACCCGACGAACGGACTGGCCCTCTAACCCCCGAAGTTCCTTCACCCACGACCGGGGCACCCGCGTCGGTGCCGCCATACGTATATCATGCCCAACCACCGTGTTCTGGTCGTTGACGACCACCCCGACAGCGCCGACATCACCGCCCAACTGCTTGCGCTGCACGGGCACGACGCCCGCGCCGTCCACACGTGCGCGGAGGCGCGCGCCGCGATCGCCGGGGCCGACCGGTTCATACCGGACGTGGTGGTCGTGGACGTGCGACTACCCGACGGCGACGGGTTCGCGCTGGCGGCCGAGTTGGTCGCGGCGCTGCCGGTGCGGCCGGCGCTGATCGCGCACACCGGCACCCCGGGGCTGGCCGCCAAGTGCCGCGCCGCCGGGTTCGACCACTACCTACTCAAGCCGGCCGACCCGATCGAGCTGGCCGAGATCGTGGCGCGGTGTGCGAGGGCGTAACAGAAAAGCCGGCGGCCTCGCGGAACGCGTCCGCGAGGCCGCCGGCGGCCGGGAACTAACTGTCCATTCGGGCGGCCGTCACTTCTCGTCGGCCATCGGCCTGATGGTCACGGCGAGCGGCTCGACCCAGTGCTTTTGGTCGGCGTCGTAGTACAGGTAGCCGCGGCTGGCCGGGCCGCGGTACACGCCCGGCACATCGCACACCAGATCGACCGTCAGCTCGATCTTCTGCTTCGGGGCCAGCGACCGCCAGTAAAGAACGAGTTCGCGGCCGCGGGTCTCGAAGTACGCGATCGTGCCCTTCTCGCGGAGGTCGGTCAGTTGCTTCATGTCGGTCGGCACCTTCATCCCGGCCGGGATGCCGACGACCGCGACCGCCATGCCGTGGTCCTTGTCCAGCTTGTTCTCGAAGGTGAGGTGCAGCGGGACCGTGTCGCCCTCGTCCGCTTCGGCCTTCGCGAGCTTGGTCGCGATCGCGACGGCGCACTTCTCGGCGCTCACCGGGGTGAGCGACGTGTAGGTGTAGCTCAGCGCGAACGGGTATGCCTGTTTGGCATCGGTCACGATCTCCACGTCGGTCGAAGTGCCGGCCTTGAAGACCGCTTCGGCGTCGGCAACGTCCAGGCCGATCACCTCGACGTCCTTCTCGCCGAACTTGCGGGCGGCGACCTCCTTCCCGCCGACGAGCAGCTTGAGCTCGCCGCTCTCGGCGGGGTGCGCCGTCTTCTTGGCGAACAGGGTCAGCGCCTTGAGCGCCAGGATGGTGGATTGAGTCGAGCCGTACGCGCCGTAGCCGCCGCGCTGCTGGCTCAGCCACTTGGTCGCGTCCTTCACGGCCGCGGCGTACTTCGGGTCGTTGGCCCGCAGCCAGCCGAGGAGCGTCAGCGCGGTGGTCTCGATGTCCAGGGTGCGCCCGCCGCTGCGGGTGATGCTGGTCTGCGCCCCGGTCACCGCGCCGTCCTTGACGTGCTTGTCTTTCAGACGGTCGAGCAGCGTGTGGGCGGCCGCCCGGTCGCCCCGCATCAGCAGGACGTTGGCCGTCAGGGCGACGAAGTAGGCGTCCTTCCCGGGCACCGAGTCGGCGTTGAGGGCGTCCGTCTTGAGCTTCTGAATCTCCTTCGTGAGGTCGAGCTTCTCGGCGTCCTCCGGGTCGCTCTCGACCAGCGCCCACACGATGTAGGCGTTGGTCGTGTGTTCGGGCGCGCCGCCGAATTGATCGAGGGCGACCGCGTTCCGCTTGAACCCGCCCTGCCCATCGCGGCGGGACAGCAGGAACTGCTGGGTGCGTTTGATGAGCTGCGGGTCAACAGTGTGGACGCGGGACATGTCCTTGAACTGGAGCAGGCCGTACGCGGTGAGGGCTTCGTGCTGCCGGTCGGCCCCGCCGAACCACTCGAACCCCTGCTTCTGGCCTTTCAACGACGTGTCCGGGCACTCGAACGAGACGAGCTTGCTGTACCCGCGGTCGAGCAACTCCTTGGCCCGCTTCGCCGCGCCCGGGTTCGTCTGGTTGGTCTGGTTCATGTAGTCGAGGATCATCGTGTTCGGGTAGTTGCTGGTGCTGGTCTGCTCGAAGCACCCGCTCGGCTCGCGGAGGAGTCCGTCCAGCCCGTTGACGAGGTCGGCCATCGACGTGGGATACATTTCGAGCCGCACCTTGAGCGAGCCGGGAACGACGTCCTTCGGCAGCTTCACGGCGCCGCTCGCCCGCTTCTCGATGGTGTCGGCGATCGTGCCGACGCCCGGGAAGCCGTCCGGCACGATGCTGATGGCCCGCAGGATGTTGTCCCGGTCGCCGCCGCTGCCGGCGAGCAGTCCGACGGCCGCTTGCCCGCTCAACCGGTCGGCCTTGAGCGGCTGAACGATGCGGCCCTTGCCGTTGGCCGCCAGGTCGATCATGCCGATCACCCCGGCAGTCGGCTTCAGGCCGGCGTACGTCGCCCGCAGTTGCACCGTCCGCTTCTCGTCCGAATCGTTGGTGACGCGGACCGGCATGTCGATCGTGTCGGTGTGCGAGATTTCGAGCGGCAGCTTCGGATCGACGCTGAACGGCTGGCGGGCCTCGATCACCTTCGTGACCGCGCCGATGCGGCCGTCGAGGGTGTGCCCGGCGACGAGCACGTCGTAGCGGGCGATGTCGTCGGCCAGTTGGAACTCGACGGCGTGCTTGCCGCTGTCCGGCAGCACGAGCACCGGGTGCCAGAACACGGTCTCGGTGAAGTCGCTGCGGACTTCGCCCAGCGCCGGGTCGCGCTGGTGGGCGTACTCGCGGACGACGAACGGCACCGCGGCCGGCAGGTGGAAGCCCGGGGCCGCGCCGGGGACGAAATCGGCTGCGATCTTGTTATCAGCGAACGGGCCGCCGGGCGCGGCCGGGGCCGGCCCGCGCCCGGGGCGCCCGGCCGGCTGGGCTTGACCGCCGGCCAGTGCCTTCTGCAACTGCTCCTTCTGACGGTTGCGCGCCTCGCCAGCCCTGTCACCGCGGGCGCCGCCCTTGCCCGCGCGCAACGCGTCGTCGAACTTCTTGGCCTCGTCCTTGGCCTCGGCGAACTTGGCGTCGGCCGGCCTGGCTTCCGGTTTCGGCTCGGCGAGTGCCTTTTGCGGCACGGCCCCGGCGAGCGCGACCGCATCCAACGCGTCGGGTTCGGCCCCGCGATCGCCCCGACCGCCAGCGCCGCCCATCGGGGGAGCCATCGGCGCGGCGGCCATCGGAGCCGGGGGCATGGCGCGGGCCTCCCGTCGCATAGCCACCGCCATCTCGCGCCCGTCGGCGGCTTCGGCCATCAGCCCGCCCGGCTTCGGCTGGCGGTTGAGGCTCTTCGCCCATGCCTGTTCGGCCTCGGGCGTGCTCCACGACCACGCCACGCCGGCCGCCGTCAGCCCGGCGAGCGCGAACGCTGCGACCGTACCCAGGACGAACGGCCGCCGCGCGCCGCTCGGCCGCGAGGCCGCGAGCGGGACGCCGCCCAGCGCCAGCCCGGCCAGCGCGACCGCCAGGGCCGGCAGCCACCACGTCGGCGGGTACGCGGGCCGCGTCTCGAACCCGTGCAGGTCGGCCGCGGCCTGGACGTGCTTCTCTTCCGCCGTCGTCGCGGCGGCCTGGGCGGCGGTCACCTTTGCGGCCGCGTCGGCGTCGCCGGAGCGGGCGTTCCAGGCGTCTTGGGCCGCTTGCCGGGCCAGCGCTGCCGTCTCCAGCTTCGGCCGGAACTCCGCCGCCACGCGCTGCTCCTCGAGCTTGTACAGCGCGAACGGCGCGCTGGTCTGCTGGCCGTGGGCCACCAGCATCCTGTCCACGTCGGGCCGGTCGGCCGGGTTGACCCGATCCGGGTTCTGCTGGGCGAACCGCCGCCACCCCTGCGTGCCGAGCAGCAGGTCGAGCGCGCCCGCGGCCGCGGGCATCGCCTTCGGGTCGTCGGTCAGCAGGAAGTCGGCGTGCTCCAGTTCCGCCGGGTGCCGGACCTCGCCGGACAGCAGGAAGTGCGTCGGCATCAGGCGGTCCGTTTTGATGTCGGCCATCGTGATCACACTGCGGTTGACCACGCCGACCATCAGCACCGCCGGGACCGGCTGCTCCTTCTCGTTGAACGCGGACAGTTCGAGCCGCACCTTGCCGGCGGGGGTGTACCGGGCCTTGTCCGGGCTGGCGTTGAGGATGAGCCGCTGCTCGGCGTTGCGGAACACGAGCCGCTCGGCCCGCGGGATGAGCGCCGCCCGGCCCTCGCCGCCGGCGCCCGGCTCCTCGAACGCGGTGACGCGGACCACGCCACCGGCGCCCTCGTCGCCCTTCAGCGGCACGTCGATCGGCGTCCCGGCGGTGACCGCGACCTTCTGGTGGGCGATCAGACGGCCCCGGGCATAGGCGCCGACGTGAAGCGTCTTGGTGCCCTGCCCCACCTGTAACCGGACGCGGACCGCATCGCCGGTCTTGGTGACCGCGTCCAGCGCCTCGAGCGCGACGCCGTCCGGCTTCGCCTCGGGCAGCGGGAAGCCCTCCTTCGTCGGCTCGGCGATGCCGGCGGGCGAGGTGATCTTGAGGAAGTACTTCTTCCCCGCCTCCGGCTCGAGCCGGAACACCCCGTGCCCGCGGTTCACGCCGGGGTTGGCGGCGTCGGTCACGGTCGAAACGTCGATCGTCTTGGTGCCGTCGGTGACGACGCCCTTGAGGTCGGCCGGCTTGCCGTGCTGGTTGCGGACCATGAAGTAGACGCGCCCGGGCACGCCGGCGATCATCTCGCCGCCCTCGGGGAAGAACTCGACCTTCAGGGCCTTGGTGACCAGCGGAATCGGCCGGACGATCGGCTCCACGTCACTGCCGTCCTGAATGTTCACCGACAGCGTCGCCGACGGGGCGGGGTTCTTCTCGAACAGGTCGGCCGGCAACTTGAAACGCACATCGAGGACCGCCTTGGTCGCCCCGCGGTCGGCCGGGACGATCGCGAACGTCGATCCGGCCTGCTTGAAGAACTCGCGGCCGTCAACGGTGGCGACGACGAGCGCCCTGGCGTCCTTCATCGGCCCGCCCGCGGTGCGCGACACCTCGATTCGAGCTTGCACCGTGTCGCCCGCGCCGTAGCTCTTGCCGTCGAACTCCAGCTTCTTCTCGAAGGTGTCCGGGACGTAGCGGTTGACCAGGAACTTGCGGGTCTCGAGCAGCACCTCGCGCCCGGTCGTGTGATCGACTTCGTACAGGTCGAGCTTGTACTCGCCACCCGGCGCTTCGGTCGGGATGAAGTACTCGCCCACGCCGACGCCCCGCAGGGGTTTCTTGTCCGGCCCCAAGACCGGCTGCCCGTTGGCGATCAGGCGGCCGTTGCCCTCGTCCAGCGGCGTGACCGCGTCGCCCGGGTCGCGAAGGCGGAACCGCAGGTGCTGGTCGTGGGCCGGCGGGGTGAGCGACGCGCGGTCGAGGGTGAGCGAGCGGAAGCGGACCGTCTCGCCCGGCTTGTACAGCGGCTTGTCGGTCGCGAGGTGCGTGATGTAGACGGGCCGCGACAGCGGGACGCGCTCTTCGAGCACGCCTTTGCGGTCGTCGGCGGTGAGCGCCGCGACGTGCAGGAACAGTTCGGTCCCGGGCTTCACCTTCGCCCAGAAGCCGAGCGGCAGGTTGACCGTGCTGCTCGCGGCGGTCGGGTTCTCCTGGGTGTCCTTGAGCAGCTCGGTCCCGGCCGAGTCCTTGACCACCAGTTCGAGCTTCTTGGGGGTGATCGGCTGGCCGTGGCGGTTGAGCGTCTCGACCTTCCAGCTATTCGGCGCGCCCGGCTGGACGCTCGCCGGGCCGGTCAGCCGCACGGCGAAGTCCTTGTCTTCGAGCAGCTTCCGCGCGCCGGCGGTCGCGTCCTGGAAGCTCTTGACGAGCGCCTGTTCGGCCGCGGTGGTGCGGTCGAGGTCGGCGCGAGCCGCGCCGGTCGCCGCGTTCTGGTCGGCTTGCAGTTTGGCGAATTCGGCGGCCGTCGCGTCGCGCGCCGCCTGCCTGTCCCTGACCTCCCGCGACTTGTTGTACCAGTTGGTCGCCTGCCGGGCGGCCGGCAGCGCCAGCACCGTGACGGCGACGAGGCAGACGACGCGCCAGCGGAGCCAGAAGCCGACGGCCGGCGATTCAGGTTCGGGCTTCTGGCCCGGCGAGGGGTCGAACGGGTCGCGCATGGGTTGGCACTCCCACAGGGTGCGGGGACGGTTCGCGAGTGCGAGGTGAGCGCGCCGCGGCGCGGTACTCACGACTTCCGACGACGGAGGTGCGCGGGGAGATTGGCGGGCGTCGCGAAAAAGTGCGGGGCCGCCCGCAGCGCCGCTGGAAGGCGCTGCGGGCGGCCCCGATACACGACACGGTCACGCGGGCGGCCGGGCGTGCCGGTCGGAACTCACTTCGTGAACCGGTAGATGCCCTTCCCGGTGTTGCTGACCGTCAGGAAGTACAGTTCGCCGTTCTCGTCCTCGCCGAACGACAGCACCGGCTTCTGCGGGTCGGGGATCGGGCGGTTGGCCACCACGCGGCCGGCCTTCTCGTCGTACTTCAGCGCCCACAGCCGCGACGTCACGTAATCCGCGTACAGGTAGTGGCCTTCGAGTTCGGGGAGCGCCTTGCCGCGGTACACCGCGCCGCCGGTGATCGACTTGCCGACGTCGTGGTGGTACTCCCAGATCGGCTCCTTCATGTCCTTGTTGACGCCCACGCCCTTCTGCCCGAACGGGTGGTACGACTCGCGCAGGTTCCAGCCGTAATTCCCGCCCTTCTCGATGATGTTGATCTCTTCGTAGAGGTTCTGCCCGACGTCCGCGGCCCACAGCTTCCCGGTCGCCTTGTCGAACGACATCCGCCACACGTTGCGGACCCCGTACGCCCAGATTTCGGGCCGCACATCGGACTTCCCGACGAACGGGTTGTCCTTCGGGATCGCATACTTCTTCCCGTCGGCGACGGTATCGACATCAATACGGATGATCTTGCCGTACAGCGTCTTGAGGTTTTGGCCGTTCTCCTCCGGGTCGCCGCCCTTGCCGCCGTCGCCGTGGATGACGTACAGGAAGCCGTCCGGGCCGAACGTGATGGTGCCGCCGTCGTGGTTCCAGAACAGCCGGTTCTCGTAGCGGATGATCTGCTCCTCGGAGGCCGGGTCGAGCTTGGTCGGGTCGGCCTTGCTCAGCTTGAACCGCGACACCACGTTCACCCTCTCTTCCTTCTTCGGCGTGTAGAAGACGAACACCTCGCCGTTGGTCTTGAACTTCGGGTGAAAAGCAAGGCCCAACAGCCCCTCTTCGTTCGTCGTGTCGTTGTAGCGCACGCGGTCGGTGATATCGAGGAAGAGCTTACTTTCCGTGGCCTTCTGGTCGTTCGGGAAGGCGTGAATCGTGCCCTGTTGGATGGCGACGAAGACGCGGTTGCTGCCGTCGCCGGCGTGGGTCAGCACGATCGGGCGGAGCGGCACGACCTTGCCCGCGGTGCCCTCGCTGTCCCACCCGGCCCACTTCACGTCCGGGAAGGCGACCTCGGTCTTGAGCGGCAGCGGGGTGTGATCGACCTCGAACCCCGGGATTTGCGTCGGGATGGCCGAGAGCGTGCCGGCCTTCATGTCCGGCACCAGCAGCATGCGGCCGGTCAGGTCGAGGCAAATGTCAGCCGCCGACTGGAAGCCCTCCGCGACCAGCACCGGCTTCAGTCCCGGCCGCGGGATACCCCACACCTTGCCCTGCGTCCAACTCGACACGAAAAGCTGGCCGTGGTGGTCCCAGGCGAGGCCGTCGGCCCCTTCCATGCCGTCGGCGATCTTCTCGAACGAGCTATCGGCGAGTTTGACGCGGTACAGGATGCCGGGCCGCATGTCCGCGAGGATGATGTGCGACGCGCCGTCCATGGTGATGCCGTTGGGCATGACCAGCCCGGGCAACTTCTTGGTGTCCACCACCACGTCGCACTTCCACTCGCCCTTCCCGTCGGGCGCCTTGCCCTTCGGGGGCGGCGGCGGGGTGAAGCGGAAGACGGCCCCGCCCGCGCCCTTGCGGTCGCCGGAGTCGGTCACGAACACCGTGCCGCTCTCCGGGTCAACCACGATGTCGTTCAGGAACAGCGGCGCGACCGGGAACTTCGCCCCCTCGGCGAACACGTCCGCCTTCGGCTGCTTCGCGGTCACGTCGATGCGGAGCACCTTCGTCTTGTCGGTGACGTAGAGCCACTTCTGGAACAGCGCGACGCCCTTCGGGTCGTCGAGGCCGCCGACGAGCGTCGAAACCTTGCCGTCGGCGATGACCGCGACCGACCCGTCGCCGTCCTTGCCGGCCTCGCCGATGACCGACACGTACATCCGCTTGTCCGGGCCGACCGCGACGGACTCGGGGTTGGTGAAGCCCTTGTGCAGCGGCTCGGGTGGCGCCGCGGCCGCCGGCGGTGCCGTGAGCGCGAGCAGTGCGAGGGAGAGATATCGCAGGCGCGACATGGTTGGTGTTCCTCACATGATGGGTGCGGGGATAGTGTGACGGGGCGCGCGGCCGAGGGCAAGGGACGAAACTGCGGAAGCGTCCGGCTCGTCGGAATGGTACACTCGCGAAGCCGCCCGCGGCTTCTGGTTGGGCGTAAGGTGATGCCGATGTCCGTCGCTCTGACAGCCGAAAACTCTACGGCAAGCTCCTCGCACCTGCGGTTCGCCGCCGGCTTCGTCGCGCTGGCGGCGGGCGCGGCCTCACTTGCTGGCGCGCTGCCGGTGGCGTTCTCGCTGGCGACGGTGTTCCTGTTCGCCGGCCCGCACAACTGGCTCGAGGCCCGCTACGCGCTCGGCCGCCTGCCGGCCCGCGCCGGGAAGCTGTGGGGCTTCTTCGCCGCCTCCGCCGCCGGCATCCTCGGCCTCACCGCCGCCTACGCCGCAATCCCGTACCTCGCGGATACGGGCGAGTTGCTCGCGGGCTGGAGCACGCTATTCCTGCTGTGGGTGGCGCTCTTGGTGTGGATGCGGTCGCGGACCAACCCGCGGTTCGACGGCGGTTGGGTGTGGCCGCTCGCGTTCCTGCTCGTCGCCGGCGTGTGGCTGAACCCGCTCGCGCTGCCGGTGGCATTGATCTACCTGCACCCGCTGATGGCGCTGTGGCTGCTCGACCGCGAGTTGGCCCGGTCGCGCCCGCACTGGCGTACGGCCTATTGGTGTGTGGTGCCGTGCGTGCCGCTCCTGCTCGGGGCGCTGTACTGGCAGTTGCACGCCGCCCCGGAACCGGCGGATGCGGGCGGCTTGGCGCTGGCGTTCGCGCCGAAGCCGGTGGGGTCGGACGCGCTGGCCGATCACGCCGGGGCGTGGTTCCTGCCGGGCGTGTCGCCGCACTTCCTGATCGCCGCTCACGCCTTCCTGGAGATGGTGCATTACGGGGTGTGGGTGGTCATCATCCCGCTCATCGGGTTGCGGTCGCGGCCGTGGCAGGTGAGCGCAATCCCGGCGGCCCGGCGGAGCCGCAACTGGGCGCGTGGGGTGTCCGCGGTGCTGCTCGTGGGCGCGCTGGTGGTGGTCGTGCTGTGGGTGTGCTTCCGGCTCGACTACCCGACGACGCGGCACGTGTACTTCACGGTAGCGATGCTGCACGTGCTGGCCGAGGTGCCGTTCCTGCTGCGGATGCTGTGACCCGGGGTGCTCACTCTCCGTCGGGCTGGGCGTACGGGTCGTTGAAGCAGCGAGCGACTTCGGCCGGATCGACGTCCATGCCGGCGGCGCGCAGGTCTGTGGCGACCGTGTCCGGGGTGGCGTCCGGGCCGAGGCGGAGGCGGGCTTCGAGCACCTGCCGCCGCAGCCCGGTGACCGCGGCGCGGGGCGGCTGGTCTTCCGGGTGGGTGGTGCCCCAGTGCTCGCCCGGGTTGCCGGGGATCGGCTCGTTGACCTGTTCGCTTGGCATCTCGTTCTCGCGCTCGGGTTTCGGGCGAGGGTCGAGAGACACCGAGCAACTCCGGTGCCCGGATCGCGAAACGACGCGGAGGTCGCGGCCCGGTGCCGAGGGGAAAAGCCGGAACGCGAGCACCGAATAGATGACGCGCGCGCCGCGAGGTGTGGTAGGATGCGGGCCGGCGGCCATCTGAACGATCCATCACCGACCCGGATCACGCGATGCACATCACCCTGTACCACCGGTCGTATCCCGTCCAGGGAGCGCCGGAGTCGGTGTCTCTGGCCCCGTTCCCGGCCCACCAGCGGCACACGTACACCGCCGAGGGGGTGGTGTACGAGGCGGTGTACCGGGAGCTGCGGGTGACCACCCCGGACGGGGCGACGGTCGGCGGGGAGCGGTTGCGGCTGAAGTGGGGCGCGTCGAGCGAGCCGGTGCTGAGCTGGGCGGGCGAGAAGGGACCGGCCGTCTCCACGGCGAAAGAGGTACTCGAACTGGCCAGCACCCGCGGGTCCGGCTTCCGCCTGATGAAGTAGCCCCGGCGACGAGCACACGACGAACGACGCGACCGGGGGTACTAACCCCGGTCGTTCGCGTTTACACCGCGTACTTCCATTCCGGCAGCGGATCGGGCATGCTGAAGGCTGGGGGTGCGGCCGATGACCGAAGCGGAGTGGTTGTCCTGCGCCGTTTTGCACAAAGCTTGGAGCATGTTGATTGTCGTGGAAGCGACCGCCACAACCCGGAAAAGGATGCTCCTCGCTGCGAACTGGATACGCGAACTGGACGCGGAATTCGTTGGTCCAACCGCAACAGGCATGGCCGAGTCGATCGAGCAGGTTGCTGACCACGGGCCGCCGGCGACCGAGTCGCCCTACGTCACCAGCGCCTGGTTTAACTGGGCACTCGCCGCGCCGCCGGTCGATGGCCCGGTGGATGACTTTACTTATCAGTTCGCAACCCTCCTCGACGCTCACCAGTTCGCGCCAGCTAACCGCAAGCGGAGAGAACAGATCCTCAAGAACTTCGAGTCACGGGAAGAGCGATTGCCGGGTCATGTCCGAGAACTCTTCGGCAACCCATTCCGCCCGGTCGCCTTCGCCTCCGAGTGGCGCACCGACACCGCTGTCACCCTCGCACGGCAGATGTACGACGCCCGCGACTTCGGCGCGATGCCGATCTTGGCCGACGCTCTGCAGGACGCCGGGTGCGACAGCGCCGACATCCTCGACCACTGCCGCGGTCCGGGGCCGCACGTCCGCGGGTGCTGGGTGTGCGACCTGGTGCTGGGTAAGGAATAGCTGGCCGCGTCCGGGAGCAACGAGGGTAGACGGTGGGTTGAACCACACGAACCCCGGCCACGCGGCCGGGGTTCTTCGATTGTGGCGGTCACTCAAGCCATACCCGAATTTGCTTCCCGCCGGGTGACTCGACGGTGAACAACTCCCCGACCGGATACCCGCGCTCGACGGCATGGCGCGCGATGGCTTGCGGGTAGATGCCGCGGGCGGGGAGTTGGGCCGCCACGTCCGGCGGGATGAGGTCGGCAAGCATGGCCGTGGTCGTGGCCGGGTAGGTCAAACTGACGCGCACGTTACCGGCAACGCTCACCTGCACGCGCAAACTGTTCGCGGACATCTCCACACCCCTGGATGACACGGTTCGCGACCCCGGCTGATTATCGTTCGCTCGGACGGGGTTTTGCCGCACCGCTGTCGGGTGTCTTCGTTTCCGGCGTGGGCATCACACCGTCCGGCGGCCGGCGACCGCGCAGCACACGGCCGCTACCGTCGTAGCGGCGCACACTCCCCAGCCGTAGGTGACCAGTTCCGCGCCGAGCATTCCGAACCCGACCGGGACGGCCAGCAGCGCCGCGAGCAGGAAGGCGGGCGCAAGCTTGCGCATCGTTGCGTTGCTCCGGTTGCGGGCGATGTGGGCGCTCCAGTTGCACGTTGCAGGCCGCCCGCGCAGGCCGGATGGTTTCCCCACGTCCTGCCTTTTTCCGGCAGTCCTGGAAGGCTATAGCCGCGGGTATTGCCCTACCAGCGGCCCGGCCGAGGAATCGACCCGTGTACATTTTGTTCAGTGAGACGTGCCCGACGTGTCAGCGGCCGTTCAAGGCGGAGGCACCGATTCCGGCGGGCGGCTCATCCGGCCGCCACCAGTGCGAGTGCCCGCGGTGCCACGCGACGGTAGAATTTGCAGACGGTCGCGGGGCGGTGATATCGGCTGCGACCGGGTGGGCGCTGCCGGCGACGCCATGCCACGCGGCCGCGTGAACCCACTTGCGGCCGCGACGTTGGCCGGGCTGGGGCGGGGACTTCGATTGGCTGACATGCGTGCCGCCCGCGGTCAACTGCCCGCGACCTTCGCACCGCGCATCTTCTTCAGCAACTCCCACAGCAGCCCGGCGATGTTCCACGCGTCGTCGTGGCCGCGGTGGTGCGTGCCCTCCAGTTTCAGCCCGTAGAACGCCAGCGCCTGAGGCAACCCGATCTCCGTCGGCTGGGCGCGGGCGATCGCGCACAGCGTCTTCACGTTCAGGTGACTCGGGCCGAACGGGTACCGGATGCCCTGGTCGCGGCACTGCTTCTCGAACTGCCGGCGGTCGTAGTCGCCGTAGCTCGCCCACAGCCGCTCCTGCGACAGGTACTCGTCCTCCAGCAGCTTGCACGCGTCCTTGAACAGGATGCCGGTCTCTACCTGCTCCTGGGTGAGCGTCGTTAGCGACGTGCAGAACGGGCTGACCTTCGACCGCTCCGGCCGCACCAGCACGCTCCGCTTCTCCAGCCGCCGGCCGGTCGCGACTTCGAGCGGCGTCAGCCCGATCTCAATGATGTCGTTGGCCTCGCCCTTCGGCGGGAACCCGCCGTCCCAGCACGTCGATTCGATGTCGATAACGAGGATGTGGTCGAGCCGCTTCGCCATGTCGGGTTCGTGTGTGGTATGGTTCGGGCGACCCTCTGTTAATCTAGCAGACGCCGGCCGAGAGTCGGCACCGCGTTTGCTCGCACGCCAGCGGCACAAACACTCTTACGGAGGCGGCGTATGGCAGACGAACCGAAGCGCGGCGCGAGAGGCGCGAGGGACGCGGGGACGGAAGCGGTGGCGACGGTCGGCGGGGCGGCCGGCGGCGCGGCGGCGGGGGCGGCAGCCGGGTCGCTGCTCGGCCCGGTCGGCGCCGCAGTCGGCGCGATCGCCGGCGGCATCGGCGGGGCGGTGCTCGGCAAGGACGCGGCCAGCGACAAGCCGTCGGAACCGGTCAAGAAGGCGAAAGCCGCCGTCAAGAAGGCCGCGACGAAGGCTAAGACCGCGGCGACGAAGGTAAAAGCCGTCGCCAAGAAGCCGGTCAAGAAAGTCGCCGCGAAGGTAGCGACGGCCGCCAAAAGGGTGAAGGCGACGGTCGTGAAGGCGGCGACCGGCAAGAAGCCGGCCAAGAAGGCCACCGCGAAGTCGAACACCACCAAGAAGGCCACCGCGACCAAGCAATCGATGAAGCCGGTCGCCAAGAAGGCGGCCGCGAAGAAGGGCAAGAGGTGACCGCAAGCGCCTCACGCGGCCGCCGCGCGTACAATGCCGGTAGCACGCACCCAACGGACCCACCCCGATGAGCAACTTGGCCGACCAGATCGCGCGCTTCCGCAACATGGCGCAGGAAGACCCGGACAACGACCTGGCGCACTTCCGCCTCGGCCAGTTCCTCATGGACGACGGCCAGTACGCGGAGGCCGCCAAGTCGTTCGGCCGCACGCTGGAGATCACGCCCGAGTTCTCCAAGGTGTTTCAGTTGCTGGGCGAGTGCTTGATCAAGCTCGAAAGGAAAGACGACGCGATCAAGGTTCTGACGCAGGGCTGGACAGTGGCCGACGACCGCGGCGACCGGATGCCGCGGGACGCGATGGCGAAGCTGCTCACGCAACTGGGCGCGCCGGTGCCGCAGAAGCAGATCGCGGTCACCGACGACGGCAGCCCCGGCACCGGGTTCCGCTGCCAGCGGCCGGGGTGCATGGAGGGCAAGCGGGCGGTCCAACTGCCCTCGCCGCCGATCCCCGACGCGATCGGCATCCGCATCCACAAGGACATCTGCTCCGCCTGCTGGGCACTGTGGTGGAAGGACCTGAGCATCAAGGTGATCAACGAATTGCGCCTCGACTTGAGTTCCGAGGGCGGGCAGTACGAGTACGACCGCAACATGCGCGAGTTCATGGGCTTCGAGTCGGAGCCGCCGAAGTGAAGTCCGTTCTGGTGCAATTCGGCCGCTCCGGGTTCGTCGGGCGGTTCGCGTCGGCGGTCGCGGTGCCGCGGGGCGAGCGGGCGATCGTCCGCGGGCCGCGCGGGGTCGAGATCGGTACGGCTTTGGGCGAACTGGACGAGCGGTTCGCCCACCCGCTGCCGGTCGAGGGCGACTTGCTCCGCACCCCCACCGCCGAAGACGAGACGACCGCCGCCACCTTCCCGGCCCGCGAGGCGTCGTTGCTAGCGACCGCGACCGACGCGGCGGCCGAACGCGGCCTCCCGCTCACCTTCATCGACGCCGAACTTACTCTCGACGGCCGCCTCATCCTGCACGGGCTGGCGTGGGACGCGTGCGACGCCACGCCGCTGTTCGACGACCTCTCCGCTCAGTTCGGGCTGGCCGTTCGCCTGCTCGACCTGTCGCAAACGCGCGTCACCAACGACCCGAAGCAAGCCGAAGGCTGTGGAAAGCCGGGTTGCGGCACCGACAAGGGCGGGTGCTCGTCGTGCGGCACCGACAAGGGCGGGTGCTCGACCGGGTCGTGCTCGCGCGGCAAGGTGAAGTCGGCCGACGAACTGACCGCGTACTTCCGCGACCTGCGCGCCAAGATGGACGCCGGCGTCGGCCGCACACCACTACATTGACTTTCCTCTCCCGCCTCTCCACAGTAGTCCGCTAGCCCGTTCATTTCCCCTCACCGGAGAGGCATGCATGCTCCGATGGCATCAGGCCGCCATTCCGCTCGCGCTCGCGGTCGGATTGGCGCTCGCCCCCAATTACTCAACCGCCGACGACGAGGCCGACCGCGCGCTGAAGGCGCTCAAGGCGGTCACCAAGGAGGGCAAGGGCAACGAGGACGCCGGCCCGGCGTGGAAGACGCTCGTCGGCAAGGGCGCACCGGCCCTGCTGCCGACGCTGGCGGCGTTCGATGAGGCCAACCCGACCGCGACCAACTGGCTCCGTGCCGCGGTCGATGCCATCGCCGAGAAGGAAGCCGCCGACAAGCGCCCGCTCCCGGCCGACAAGCTTGAAGCCTTCGCCAAGGACACCAAGAACGCCCCGTCGGCGCGCCGGGTCGCCTACGAACTGCTCGTGAAGCAGGACGCGACCGCCGCCGACCGCCTCCTGCCGGGCTTCCTCAACGACAAGTCTCCGGACCTCCGCCGCGACGCGATCGCCCGCGAACTCGGTCTGATCGAGAAGGCCGGCGGCTCAGACCTCAAGGCCAACCTCGAAAAGCTGTTCGCCTCCGCCCGCGACAAGGATCAGGTGGACTTGCTCGCCAAGAAGGTCGGCGACGCCGGCGGGAAGGTGAGCGTCACCGAGCACTTCGGGTTCGTCACGCACGCAGCGCTGGTCGGGCCGTTCGACAGCACCGACGGCAAGGGGTTCGCCGCCAAGTACCCGCCCGAGGAGGCGAAGGACGCTACCGGCACCTTCAAGGGCAAGGACGCGGAGGTGAAGTGGCTCCCGGCCAGCACCGGTGAGAAGTACGGGACGTTCGACCTCAACAAGCTGCTCGGCAAGCACAAGTTCGCCGTCGCCTACGCGCTGGCGGTGATCGTGGCCGAGAAGGACACGCCGTGCGACGTCCGCGTCACCAGCCCGACCGCGGTGCAGATCTTCGTGAACGGCCAGAAGGTGTTCGCCCGCGAGGAGTACCACCACGGCGCCCCGTTCGACGCGATGATCGGCAAGGCGTCACTGAAGGCCGGCGACAACGTGCTGGTGCTGAAGGTGCTCCAGAACAACCAGACGGAGTCGTGGGCGCAGAACTGGCAGTTCCAGGCGCGGGTGTGCGACGACACCGGCGGCCCGCTGCCGCTGCGGCAGAAGGTCGTGATCGACGGCAAGGAGCAGACGATCAAGCTCGGGTTCATTCCCGAGGGGAAGGAAGAGAAAGAGGAGAAGGAGAAGAAGTAAGGCGGCTCGCCAAGCGGCGCGACTGCGGTCGCGCCGTGCGACACATGTCGTCAAGCTGCCGCGTCGTTGCAACGACGCCGCTTGGGATGACAACACACCCCCCTCGAATCAAGGAACCTCATGACCCGTTACCTCCTGACCGCCGCACTCGCACTCGCACTCGCACCCGCACTGGCCCTCTGCGCCGACTGGGCGCAGTTCAAGGGGCCGAACGCGACCGGCGTGTCGCCCGACAAGAACCTGCCGCTCGAATGGGGCAAGGACAAGGGCCAGAAGTGGAAAGCCCCGCTGCCGGCCCGCGGGGTGTCCTCGCCGGTCGTGTACGGCGACCGCCTGTACGTCACCTGTAGCGGCGGCGTCCGCGACGACCGCCTGCACGTCCTGTGCTTCGACGCCCACACCGGCAAGCAGCTCTGGCACCGCCAGTTGCAGGCCACCGGCGGCACCGCGGCGCACCCGAAGTCGTGCATGGCCGCCAACACCCCGGTCGCCGACGACAGCGGCGTGTACGCGCTGTTCGCCACCGGCGACCTCGCCGCCTTCGACGCCGACGGCACCCTCCGCTGGTACCGCTCGCTCGTCGGCGACTATCCGACCATCACGAATCAGGTCGGCATGGCCGCGTCGCCCATCCTCGTGAAGGACCGGCTCATCGTGCCGATGGACAACGCCGGCGAGTCCTTCCTCGCGGCCCTCGACACCAAGTACGGCAAGAACGTGTGGAAGGCCGAGCGGCCGCGGGAGATCAACTGGGTCACGCCGATCGTCCGCACCGCCGGCGAGACGACCGAGGTGCTGTTCGACGGCCCGAGCGGGCTGTCCGCCTACGACGCGGCGAGTGGCGAGCGGCGGTGGGCATCCAAGCTCTCCCGAGGGTCGATCCCGACCGGCGTGCTGGACGGCGACACGCTGTACGCACCGGTCGGCGGGGTGACCGCGTTCAAGCTCGGCGCGAAAGGCCCCGAGGGCGACCCGCTAATGAAGGCGAAGGACGTGCAGCCCGGCATGCCCTCCCCGCTCGTGTACCTCGGCCGCGTGTACGCCACCAACGGCCAGGGGTTGGTGATGTGCGCCGACGCCAAGACCGGCAAGCTGCTCTATAAGGAGCGGGTCAAGGGCGCGTTCTCGGCCTCGCCGGTCGCGGGCGACGGCAAAATCTACCTCCTGAACGAAACCGGCTCGTGTACCGTACTCGACGGCAAGGCCGACGGGTTCGAGGTGCTGGCGACCAACGACCTCGGCGAGGAGACGCTCGGCACCCCCGCCATCGCCCACGGCCGGCTGTACATCCGCACGGACAAGGCGCTGTACGCGCTCGGCAAGTAAGAGATTCACCACAGAGACCGCAGAGACCACAGAGGAAAGACAGGAGACAGAGTGTTTAAGAACTCTTTCTGTCTTTCCTCTGTGGTCTCTGCGGTCTCTGTGGTGAATCTCTTCTGCTTACCGCCAGCGGAAGATGCGCAGCGCCAGCGCGAAGCTGATCCCGCCCCAAATCCCCAACACCAGCAGCGGATACGGTAGCGCCTCCCACCCGGCGCCGTCGTTCATGACCGCCCGCAGCCCGTCGTTGAGCGCGGTCAGTGGCAGCGCCTGAATGAGCGGCTGCGTCACCTCCGGGAACCGCGCCGACGAGAAGAAGACCCCCGACAGCACATACATTGGCAGCATCACCGCGTTCACCAGACCTGCCGCAGTCTCCATCGTACGCGCCCGGCTGCCGAGCAGCAGGCCCAGGCCCGCGAACGCAAGCCCCCCGGCTCCCACCAAAACCGCGAACGCGAACACGTCGCCGCGAACGCGGATCTTGAACGCCAGCATCGCGAACCCGAGCAACAGCGCGATGTCGATGACCGTGAACGCCAAGCGGCTGAGCATCAGGCTGAGCATGAAGTCGGTGCGGCGCATCGGCGTCGCCTGGAACCGCTTCAGCAGCTTTCGGATGCGCATGTCGGCGACCGCGAACCCGACCCCGAACAGCCCGCCGCCGAGCAGGTTCATGCCGAGCAGCCCGGGGATCAGGAAGTCGATGTACCGGCCGCCCGGCTCGGTCACCGGCGACTCCTTCGCCCGCGCCGCCTGCGGATTCGCGGCCCGCAGCAAGGCGCGATCGGCCGCGTTCCGCGCCAGCACGCTCTCGGCCCGCGTGTCGTCGAACAGGTACTCGTACCGCTCGGCGGTGCCCGGTCGCGGGATCACCACGCAGTCGGTCTTCGCGGTGCGGAGCCGCTTGCGGGCGGTGTCGGCGTCGTGGACCGCGACCACCAGCCCGGTGTTCGCGGCGAGTTCGGCCTTCAGCTTCTCGGCCGCGGCCGGGTCGCCCGCGTCGGCGACCACATCGACGTTCGCCGCCGGGACTGGCTTCTCGCTGAACGCCAGCCCCAGCGCCCCGGCGAGGATGAGCGGGAACCCGTACACCCAGAACAGCGCCGCCGGCTCGCGGTAGAACTCGCGGAACCGGGCCAGCGTTAACTGCCAAAGTGGATTCATAGTTCCAGGTTCCAAGTTCCAGGTTCCAGGTCGAAAGCCAAGAGCCGGTTCCGCGTCTTCAACCTGGAACCTGGAACTTGGAACCTGGAATTACTCCGAATCCCGCAGGTGCCGCCCGGTGAGCGTCACGAACACGTCCTCGAGCGTCGCGGTGCGGGTCGTCAGCGCGGTCAGTTTGGCCCCGCTCGCCCGCACCACATCCAGCAGTGCCGGCAGCGCGCGGTGCGGCTCGGCCGCCGTCAGCGTGACGCGCGACTCGGCCGTCCGCACCGCGTCCGCGCTCACCGTCGGCAGTGCCGCGTAGCTCGCCGGCGCGACCGGCGGCCCGGCCGGGTCGAGTTCGAACTCGATGACGTGCTCGCCGCCCACCCGCGTGATGAGTTCCGCCGGCGCCCCCAGCGCGATCACTTTGCCGTGGTCGATCACCGCGACGCGGTCGCACAGCCGCTCCGCCTCGTCCATGTAGTGCGTGGTCACCACGACCGTTCGGCCGCGGTCTTTTTGTGCCCGGATCACGTCCCACAACTGCCGCCGCGACTGCGGGTCCAGCCCGGTCGTCGGCTCGTCGAGGAACAGCAGGTCCGGCTCGCCGACCAGCGCCGTGGCCACCGCCAGCCGCTGCCGCTGCCCGCCCGAGAGCTTATCGACGTATGCGTTCGCCTTCTCCTCGAGGCTGACACGGGCGATCGCCTCGTCCGGGGTCAGGCCGGCCGGGTAGAAGGAGCGGAACAGGCTCACCGTCTCGCGCACGGTCAGCTTGTCCGACAGCCGCGTCTCTTGCAGCGAAATGCCGATCCGGCGGCGGATGTCGCCGTCCCGCTCGCCCCACCGCATGCCCAGCACTTCGACCGCGCCGGCGGTCGGGTCGAGCAGCCCTTCGATGATCTCCAGCGTGGTCGTTTTGCCCGCCCCGTTGGGGCCGAGCAGCCCGAAGCACTCGCCGGCCGCGACTTCGAGGTCCAGCCCGCGGACCGCTTCCACCGGCGGCCGCCCGGGGTACGTCTTCACCAGCCCGCTGACGCGAATCGCTGCGCTCATGCCGAGATTGTATGGGCGCGGCGCAAGAACCGACCCCCGGTCCTCCCGAAGGAGGGACCGGGGGTCGGTTCTTCACGGTCGGGCGAGAGCCGCGAGCGGCCACCGCCCGGCGGTCACGACACGGTGAACGACCCGTCGGCGTTGTACGTCAGCAGTTCCTTCTGCCCGTTGCCGTCGAGGTCGCCGAACACGAACAGGAACCGGCCGGTCGCCCCGTCGAGCACCACCGCGACGTCCGGCAGGATCAGGATCAGGTCCTTGTTGCCGTCGCCGTTGATGTCGGTGAACAGCAGCACCGTGCTGCGCGGGAAGCCGGGGAACACCCCGATCCCGCCGGGCACGCCGCTGCCCTGCACCACCAGCGTCTGGGTGCCGTCCGGGGCCGGCAGCAGGATCGCGTTCGTGTAGAACGCGCCGGCGGGGCCGCTGCCCGGCGGCGGGGACACCGTCTGGACTACGTCGGCCACGTTCGACCGGAACGTGCCGTCGGTGGCGTAGGAGGCCCGGACGGTGCTGGACCCGGTGGGCAGCGCGGCGGTCGTCAGCGAGGCCGTGCCGTTGACCAGCGGGGCCGTCCCTAGCACCGCCCCGGTGGTCAGGTTGGTGAACGTCACCGTCCCGGTCGGCACCCCGCCGGCGCTGGTCACGGTGGCGGTGAACGTCACCGCCTCCCCGGCCGCCGCCGACGGGTTGGAGGTGGTCAGCGACATCGCCGTCGGGATGTTCACCACCTGCGTCAGGTTGAAGTCCTTCTGCGCGATGGTGGCGTTGCCCGAGTACGCGGCGACGACGTCGTACGAGCCGACCGACGGGAACGTGATCGGCGCGCTGACCACCCCGCTGGCCGGGACGGTCACCGTCTGCGACACCGGGGTGGCGGCCCCCGGCCCGCTGACGGTGAACGTCACCGACCCGCCCACCCCCGCCGGCAGGGTGAGGGTGTAGGTGACGGTGTCGCCCGGGGTGGACGGGTTGGCCGACGGCATCAGCGTGCCGGCCACGTCCAGCCCGGCGTACGTCAGCGTGACGGCGTTGGCCGTGTAGTTGATGCGGAACGCCCGGCCGCTGTCGGCGATGGTGGCGTTCTCCCGCAGCACCGACCCGTCCGGGCGGCGGAACCGGAACCCGGCCGGGAGGGCGGCGGTCGAGGTCAGGATGGTGACCGCGTTGTCGCCCAGCGTCGGGTTGTTGTACGCCGCGGCGCTCAGCCGCAGGATCGGGTTGGCGGTGCCCATCAGCACCGCCGCGGTGATCAGCCGGTCGCCGGTGACGGTCCCGGTCGCCCCGGCGCGGATCAGGTCGATCGCCACCGCCCCGCCGTTGAAGGTGGTGGAGTTGTCGGCGGTGAACGTGCCGGCGGTCGGGGCCGCGTTGCCTACCGGCGTGACGCCGATGGTGACCGTCGCCCCGGCGTTCACCGTCAGGTCGTCCACCGTCCCGGTGCCGCCGACCGTCGCCCCGGTCGCCGTCAGGTCGGCGTTGCTGAAGTTGGTGTTCACCAGCAGGGTGCCGCCGGTGGCGCTGAGGTTGCCGCCGAACGCGGTGCTGGTCGGGCCGGCGGCGGTGCCCAGGGTGAGCGACCCGGTGCCGCTCTTGACCAGCGTGCCGGTGCCGGTGATCGCCCCGGCGTAGGTGGTGTTGGCGGCCGAGTTGACCGTCAGCGTGCCGCCGCCGGTGAACGACAGCGTGCCGGCGGTGCTGGTGCCCCCGGCCCCGGTGTCGTCGCCCAGCGACGCCACCGTCTGGGTGCGGCCGTTGATCTCCACCGTGCCGGCGGCGACCACCAGCGGGGTGTTCGGCAGCACCTCGTCGCCGGCCAGTACCACCGACGAGCCGACCGCGCTGTTCTGGATCGTCGGGCCGGTGTAGACGCTCCGCCCGTTGACCGTCAGCGAGCCGACGCCGGCCTTGATGATGCCCGGCGGGGCCGCCCCGGGGGCGGGCGGGGTGCCGGAGATGGCCCCGTTGAACAGCGCCTGCGGCTGCTGGATCGGGAGCACCGTCGGGGGCGGGGACGCGGTGGGCACCTGGGCGGCGGTCGGCACGATCACCAGGTTGGGCGCCAGCACCACCTCGATCGGCTCGTAGTTCTGGTCGACGCCGGTGAGGGTGTTGAACGCCGTGTACCGGGCGGTGACGCGGTAGCTGCCGGGGGCGAACCCGGCGGCCGTCACCGACGCCCGCACGTCGACCGGGGTGCCGACCGTCACCGGCACCGCGGTGACGGTGGCGGTGTTGATCAGCACCGGGGTGCCGACCACCCCGCCGACGATCGGGGCGGCGAAGAACTGCACGTCCCCGGTCGGCAGGATGACGGGCGTGAGCGGCCGCGGGCTGTTCCGCAGGTTGAGGGTGAAAGTGACCGGGGTGTTGGCCGCCTGGGTGGGCGCCCCGGTGACCGGGTCGAGCGGGGTGTTGGCGGTGACCTGCGCCAGCGGCAGGTTGACGATCCGCTGCGGCGGCGACAGGATGGCCGTGGTGGCCGCGTAGTTCGAGTCGCCCGAGTAGATGGCCCGCACCCGGAACACCCCGACCGGGAGCGTCGCGATCGACAGCGTCGCCACCCCACCGGCCAGCACCTGCGGCGGCCCCAGCAGCGTGTCCGCCCCGTTGATGGTGGCCCGGAAGGTCACCGTGCCGGTGGCCGGCGGCTGGTTGGCGTTGCCCGAGGCCGTCAGGGTGAAGGTGACGTTGTCGCCCACCCGCGACGAGTTGGCGCTGGACGTCAGCGCGATCAGCACCTGGTTGCTGCCGAGCACCTGCAGGTTCGGGTCCAGGGTGACCGGGTTCTGCGGCCGGTAGAACGCGTTCCCGCCGTAGGTGGCGGTGACGGTGGTCGGGCCGGCGCCCAGCCCGTTGGGCAGGGTCAGGATGGCCCGGGTGATCGGCCGCCCGTCGTTGTCGTTGACCGTCTCCAGCGCCGCCGTGCCCAGCGGGTTGCCGTTGGCGCGGAACGTCACCACCCCGGTCGGGTTCGGGGCCGTCGCGTTCCCGCCGGACGTCCCGTTGGGGGCCGTCACCGCCAGGTACGTGAGCGTCAGCGGGGTGTTCTCGCGGATCGGGTTGGCGCTGGCGAACAGGGTGCCGCTGATCGGCGCGATCACCTGCTGCCCGCTGGCCAGCGGGAACCCGTTGACCGACGGGACCGGGTTGTTGGCCACGGCCACGTAGTCGATGGTGTAGGTGATCGTCCCGTTGACCGGCGGCAGCCCGGCGATGTTGAAGATCGACGGGCTCTGGATGAACGCACCGGTGAGCGGGTTGGTGTTGAAGAACGGGTCGACCGCGATCACCACCCCGTTCTGCCGCAGCGTGATGGTGCCCTGGGCGCGGGTGCTGCTCACCCGCAGGGTGAACGGCTCGAACGGCCGGGCCGGGTTGTTGGTCGAGACGAACAGCAGGTTGGTCTGGGTGACGACCGGCAGCGTCTGCTCGGCCGGGTTGAGGGTGGCGACACTCGTCTGGGACGCGTAGTTGTCGTCGCCCGTCTGGAAGTCGGCGTCGATGATCAGCGCCCGGGTCCCGGCCGGAGTCACGACCGTCGGGATCTGGGTGACCTGCGCCTGGGCGGCGACGGTGCCGTCGTACTGGGTGGCCGCGGTCAGAATGCCCGGGCCGATCGGGCTGCGCACCCCGGTGGTCGGGTCGGTGGCGAAGAACAGCACCCGCCCGGTCGGCGTCGGCTGGTCGCCCGGCATCCCGGCCCCCTGCCCGAACGTCTGGCCCGGCCGCCCGGTCAGCCGCAGGGTGTAGGTGACCGGCGTCCCCTGCAGCACCGGGTTGGTGTTGGCACTGATCGAGGCGGCGATCGGGTTGGTCACCACCAGCCGGTCCAGGATGCCGGTGCTCGGCGCGTACACCGGGTCGCCGCTGTACTCGGCGATGATGGTGTGGGCGGTGGCGGCGAACGGCCCGCCGTTCGGGCCGGCGGTGTCGAGGAACGCGGTGCCCGGGGGAGCACCGTTGGCCCCGAGGACGGCCGTCCCGAGTACCTTACTCTGCGCCACGCCGTTGAAGTCGGTGTAGGTGTCGATGAAGGTGACCGACCCGGACGGGTTGCCGGCACTGCCGGCGGCGCGGAAGTTGAGCCGCACCACGTCGCCGCGGAGCACCGGGGCGGCCGCCGTCGGCAGGTCGGCGGTGGTGGTCGGCGTCTGGCCGGCGTTCGGGACGACCACACTGCTCACCGACACCACCGGGATCGCACCGACGCTCAGGGTCGGGGCCAGGGTGGTGACGGTCGGGGCGTAGGTCGCGTCGCCGCTGTACTCGGCCTGAATGGTGTACACGCCGGTGGCCAACCCCAGCGGCAGCACGAACTGCGCCTGACCAGACGCGTCTACCGTGACCGCGGTGCCGCCCGGAGTGACGTCCACCCGCGGGCCGTTGGCCGCCTGGGCGAACAGCCGCACCGTCCCGGTCGGCGAGACCGTCTGGGCGGGGCCGATCACCCGGAACGCGAACGTCAGCGGCTGGTTCGGCAGCGCCGGGTTGGCGTTGACGCTCAGCAGGGTCTGCTGGGACGGGTTGAAGATCTGCTGGTCCTGAGCCAGCACCACCCGGACCGGCGGGTACGCGGTGTCGCCACTGTACTGCACGGCGATCTGGTGCGTCCCGGCCACCAGGTCGGTCACGTCCAGGATCGCGGTCCCGGTCAGGTCGATGTTCACCCGCCCGGTCGGGTTGGTCGGGGTGGTGCCGAGGATACGGGTGGTGGTCGTCCCGTCCGGGGCGGTGAACGTGTCGGTGAACACCACCGTGCCGGTCGGGATGCTCAGCGTCGGGTTGGCCTGGGAGGTGAAGGTGAACCGGACCGGCACCCCGGTCGGGGCGCTCACTTGGCCGGTACTCAGGGTCACCCGCGGGGTCGCTATGAACCCGAACGACCGGGTCACCCCGCCGACGTTGATGTTGCCGTCGATCACCGACTGCTCGGCCGACCCGGCGGTGGTGAAGTTGCCGCCCAGGAACAGCGTCCCGGTGCCGGTGCGGATGTCGCCGCCGCGGAGGCTGACGGCGGTCACCCCGCCGAGCCGCTCGTTGACGTTATTCAGGTCGAACAGGCCGCTCTCGCGGATGATGATCGACGACACGTCGGGGATCTGGCCGGGGACGTCCAGCCGCAGCACGTCCACGTTGTTGCCGCCGGCCCCGTCGCCGATGATGATCGCCCCGCCGGTCGGCCCGCCCAGCGCCTGCCCGACCGCCTTGCCCAGGGCCAGCGTGCCGGCGTCCAGGAACGTCGTCTTGACGAACTGGTTGGGCTGGTTGCCGGTCAGCCGCAGTTCGCCCTGGCCGAGCTTGCGGAGGTCGGCGTCGCCGCTGAGCACGCCGCTGAAGTTGAGCACCCCGCCGGTGGCGACACTGATGTCGCCCTCGGTCGTGTTCACGCCATTGAGCACCACCGGCCCGGTAAAGTTGGTCATCCCGGCCGGAACCTGCAGCGCGCCCAGTCCGCCCACCCCGGTGCCGGACAGGGTCAGTTGCTCGCCGGTCACGTTGAGCGGGTTCGGCAGCACCAGCGACGCGCCGGCCGCCACCACCGTGCCGGCCCCGCCGGTGCCGCCCAGCCCGCGGCCGTTGGTCAACACCGCGGTCCCCTCGCGGATGACGGTGGCCCCCAGGTAGGTGTTGGTGGCCCCCAGCACGAAGGTGCCGGTGCCGAGCTTGTCGAGGTTGGAGTTGGCAGCAGGGCCGGCAACCGAGCCGGTGAAGCTCAGGGTCGAGACCGGATCGACCCGGACGGAGGTGGCCGAGCCGAGGGTGATCGGGCCGGCCCAGGTGACGTTCGACGGGGTGCCGATCGGGTTCTCCCGCACCCGCAGCGCGCCGTCGGTCACGTTACCCTGGCCGTTGAGAACCAGCGTCTTGCCGATGGTGAAGGTGCCGTCGGCCTGGAGCGTCCCCTGGACGTTGCCGGTGCCGGTCGGGGTGAGCACCACCTGGCCGGCGTTCGCCGGCCCCAGGGCCAGCCCGTCGGCGATCTGCAGCACCCCGTTACGGACGTTCGTGTTGCCCCGCAGCGCCGGGTTAGCGTTGGGGATGCGGACCGTGCCCTGGTCCACCTTGCTCAGGTCAGCCGTCGGCCCGCTGGTGAGCGGGCCGGCCAGGGTGAGCACCGAGGTGCTGATCAGGCCGACGTTGTTGCTGGCCGCCACGCCGACGCTCGAGGAGGTGGCGAAGGTGATCGGCCCGGTCCACGTGGCCTGCGGGCCGCGGGACACGTCGCTGTCGCCCGGCAGCCCCTGAGGGGACAGCAGCCGCAGTGCGCCGAACGGGTTGCCGTTGCCGTCAGTACCTTGCCCGTCGCCGTTGAGGATGAGCGGCTCGGGCACCGTCAGGCTGCCGCGGATGGCCAGCGTCGCCCCGCTGGCGACGGTGGTGCTGGACAGCGGGCTGGACGACAGCGCGTCGTTGTTCTGGATCTCGACGGTGCCGACGTTGATCAGCGTCTGCCCGGAGTACGCGTTCTTGTTGGTCAGGGTCAGCCGCCCGGGGCCGCTCTTGGTCAGGCTGCCGGCCCCGGTGACCTGCCCGTTGATGATGATGCTCGAGCCGAACGCGCCGATCGCGCCGTCGCCGGCCAGGTTGACGTTGCCGTTGATCGTCGCGGTCCCGGTGTCGCCGCGCTGGCCGGCGGAGAACACGGTGAACGGGTCCTGCACCCCGGCCAGCGAACCCGGGCTGGCCGGGGTGTTCACCACCGCCAGCGGGTCGCCGGTGCCGCGGATGACGAGCGAGTCCAGGTACACCCCGGTGTCCAGTTGCCCGTTCTGGGCGACGCCCAGGGTGGCCGTGGGGCTGGTCACCTCGGCCCCGTTGAGCGAGTTGCCCAGCGCCGCCGAGTGCAGCGCGTACAGCGACCCGGTGTTGACGGTCACCTGACCGCGGAACGAGCTGGCCCCGCTCAGCACCATCGTCCCGGGGCCGGTCTTGTTGAACCCCACCTGCTGCACGCCCGGTCCGGGCACGGTGTCGAACGGCCCGCCGTCGTCCGGCTCGTCGATCGGCACGCCGATCTTCAGGATGCCGACGTCGTCGGCCCGCAGGCTCTGGGTGGTGCCGGTCGCCACGATATTGAGGGCCGACGCGTTCGAGTTCAGCGCGCCGATCAGCGACATCCCGAGCAATTGGCTGACGGGCACCGCGATCGACGACCGGATCTCACCGGTGATCGTCAGTGTCGGGGTGGCCCCCTGACCGGGCTGGACGATCTGGTCGGCCGGCACGTTCGGGAACGCCCCGTTACCGAACGAGTCGCCGGAGAACGCGTCGATGCGGTAGTTGTCGTCCAGGATCGTCAGGTTGCGGATCTGGAAGTCGCGGTCGATCGACGAGTTGGTGTCGAAGACGAAGATGTTGTTCACGATCCGCGACGGCGGCACGGCGTTGGCCGACAGCCCGGCCGGGAACACCACGTCGTCGCCCGGTTGCGGCACGCCGTTGGCCCAGTTGCCCGGGTCCGACCACAGCGTGGTGGCGCGGGTGGTGTTCCCGGCCACGACCACCACCTGCCCGTTGTTCAGCGCGATCGTGCCGCCGGACCACACCTTCACGTCCGGCGCGATCCGGTCTTCCATCGCCTCGAAGTTCAGCTTCGCCGAGATCGGCGACGTCACGCCGTAGCCCTGAAACCGCTTCTTCTTCAGTTGGCGCAGCCAGGTGGGAAGCATAAGGTGTCCTGTGTGAAGGCCGCAGGTCGTTTATGGACGACGAAACGGGTAGTTTAATCGAACCACCCAGAGTACGCAAGTTTCGTATCTTAACACGTCGGTTATACAACAGCCGACCGAGCGTTCTGGCTCGGTCGGCACAGCACAGATGTCGGGGGGCGCCGCACGCCTTTCACCAAAACGTCCGTCCGGCGGTCACCGGCACTTGTGCGGGTGGCGGCAGCCGAAGGTCGGCCCCGGTGGCACGAACGCCGACCCGACCATCGTGAACGACCCGCTCTGCCGCGTCTGCCCGTCGGTCCCGCCCAGCAGCCAGTTGCCGGTGTCGTAGGGGTAATAGCCGTACGCCCCGACGACCACGCCGGTGCTCTTGTGGAACGGGATCGCCGGGCCGGGCTGCGCGCCGGGCGGCACGTACACGTTGGGCCGGAACACCGCCGGCGGCAGCGGGACGGGCACGCCCGGCACGTCGGGGACGGCCGCCACGGGTGCCGGAACGGCCACGCCCGGCGGCGCGGCGACCGGCGCGGGCGGCGGAACGGTCGGAAGTTGTTGCGCGCCGGCGGTCGGGCCGAGCGCCGCGACCAGAGCGGCCGCGAGAGCGAGTCGCGTCATAGATGCACCCTCCTGGAGTGTCTCGACCAATGTCGGCGCGCGCCGGGGAGTCGGCATAACGGGGATTGCGCCCGGCGGCGAACGCGGCGCGCCCGGCGGCGGCGCAACCGCTCTGCCCGGCACGACGACTCCGACCGACCGCACCCCCGCGACGCTAACCGATCTCCTGAATCGGCTCCTCCCCGCTGGGCTTCGACAGCACCGGGCGGAGCAGGAACGACCCGCTCTGGTGGTGGCCGATGCGCCACGTCCCCAGAATGCTGCCCTCGCCGTCCGGCTGGCCGACGTAGAGTACGCGGTGCCGGCCGAGGTACTGCTTGACCATCTCCACCGCACCGGTGCGCGGGTCGTACGAGCCGTGAAAGGTGAACGGCCCGATGACATCGCGGCCCTCGCCGCTGATCGCGCCGTCGCCAAACCGCAGCACGAACTCGGTCATCGGCTGGCGGCCGTAATGGCTCTGCACCCAGAACCCGTCCCATCGGCCCGACGGATACATGCCCTTTCCCCCACTCATGCCGGATCGTGGTGTTTCGTTAGTGTCTTCTGTAGCCGGCCTCTGTGGGGCCGGAGCTACTCCGATAATGTCGCCCCGGCCTCACAGAGGCCGGCTACAGAAAGCAATCGGCGCGAGGCGACATCAGCCGATGCGGCCAATTGAACATAAAGACACCATAACTGTGACTGATGCCGGACAAGAAGTCAAATCGATGTGGCGAAAATTTTTCTGAAAAATGTCCGGGTGAAGGGAATCGAGCTTTCGCTGATCTCTGCCGAGGCGGCCGGGGTGGGTTCTTCGTCGCGCGGCGATACAGTTTCCTTCATGACCCACCCCGACGCGCGGCCGTACGTGTGGATGCTGTGCGGTTCGTTCTCGTTCTCGGTGATGGCGGTGCTGGCCGAGGTGCTGACCGCCCGCCCGTCGCCCGACGCACCGCCGGCGTGCGACTGGCAGACCGTGGCCGTGTTCCGCGCCGCGCTGGTCGCCGCGTTCGCGGCGGTGCTGGCGTGGCGCGCGGGGGTGAAGTTGGTGTGGCTGCGTCCGCGGCGGCTGTGGGTGCGGAGCGTCGCCGGCAGCGGGAGCATGGTCTGCACCTTCTACGCGTTCGGGCACCTGCCGTCGTCGGACGTGGTGACGCTGTCGAACACGTTCCCGATCTGGGTGGCGGTGTTGTCGTGGCCGCTGTCCGGGCAGGCGCCGGGGTGGGGCACGGCGTGCGCGGTCCTGACCGGCGTCGCGGGGGTGGCGCTGGTCGAGCAGCCGCACCTGGAGGCGGGGAACTGGGCGGTGTTCGCGGCGCTCGCGGCGGCCGGGTTCACCGCGGTGGCGATGCTCGGCCTCAACCGCCTGCGGGATATCGACCCGCGGGCGGTGGTCGTTCACTTCTCGCTCGTCGCCACCCTGTTCTGCGGCGCGGCCTTCTTTCTGACCCCGCGGAGCGAGTCGGTGCGGAGCGTGGCCGAAACCGGCGTGCTGCTCAAGTTGCTGGGAATCGGCGTGTCGGCGACGGTCGGCCAGATGTTCCTGACGCTTGCGTTCGGCCGCGGCGCGCCGGCGAAGGTGTCGGTGGTCGGACTGACGCAGATCGTGTTCGTGACGGCGATGTGTGCGGGGCTGTTCGGCCGCGGCGTGAACGGCCTCGCGCTGCTCGGCACGGCGCTGGTCATCGCCCCGACGGCGTGGCTGCTGACTTCTGCGAAGTCAGAAGGCAAAAGGTAAAAGGCAAAAACGAAGGCAGAGAGGCGATTGCTCTTCTGCCTTCGTTTTTGCCTTTTTCCTTTTGCCTTCGCGTCGGTGCGCCTTCGCGTCAGCGCAAGCTGACATGGGCGCCGCCGCTGTCGCGAATCTGCTTGACGCTGACCGGGATCGACGGCCTCATCCCCGGGCGCACGTAGTAGACGTAAACCTCGCTCAGGTCGGTGTTCGGGACGCGGAGCCGCGGGCCGGTCTGGCGGCCTTGCTCTTCGCCCGGCAGGCGGACCAGCCAGCGGTCGTTGCCCGGGAGGTCGTAGAGGGTGACGGTGCGGGTCCGCTCGTCGTAGTTGATGCGGTCGAGGTCCGGCGGGGGCAGCGACGGGCGGCAGGTGACCCAGGCCGGGTCGTTCATGCCGACCGCGTGGGCCGACGGCTCCGGCCCGGGCGGGTTCTGAGTTCCGCAGCCCGCGAGCGCCAGCGGCAGGAGGAGCGCGCAACGAGTCCACGCCCGGCGGGGCGGTCGCACGCCCGGTCCGGTCGTCCGTAACGCAGTCATAAAGCCCTCCTCCGTGGATTCGCCAGGCCCGAAGGCGTGGCGCGGGCGGCCGTTCCGCGCGGGTTGTCGCGAGAGGAGCGAGCCGGCGCGGGGCGCGAAACAGGCCCGCGCCGGCAAAGTAGCTACTAGAAGCGTAGCACCCGGAAGTGTCAAGAGAAAGTCCGGTCGCAACTTCCGCGCGACCGCCGACTCAGTCGCGGACCCAGATCAGCCCGATCGTCAGCACAGCCAGCCCGGCCAGCCCGGCGGTCATCGCGTCGATCGACAGGTCGCGCGTGAGGTTCATTTTCGCCTGCGAGTCGCCGGCAAAGATGCACACGCCGCCCCACCCCGCCGCCACGCCGCCGGCCACCGCCAACCCCCACCCGATCATGCGCTTCACGGCCCACCTCGTGTGTCAGGAGTTCGGACCACAGCCCTACTATTCCCCTGGCACAAAAAATCGCCGCTGTCAGCCACATTCGGCGCGAAAATCGAGACCGCGCCGGAAATGTCGGCAGGCGGCAACTCACTTCGCCAGCAGTTCGCGCCCGATCTTGTCGGCGTGGCGGAGCGCGTCGGGCAGTTTGGCCGGTTCCTTTCCGCCCGCTTGGGCCATGTCCGGCTTGCCGCCGCCGCCGCCGCCGATGAGCGGCGCGACCTGCTTGACGATGTCGCCGGCCTTCAGCCCCTTCTTGACCAGGTCCGGCGTCAGCGCGGCCAAGATCGCCGCGTGCCCCGCCCCCTCGCTCCAGCCGAACACCACGAACGCCGACGGAACCTTGTTCCGCACGCGATCGACCAGCGCGCGGACGGTTTCCGCGGTCGCGCCGTCGGGCAGCATCCCGACGACCACCTTCCCGCTGCTCAGGTCTGCCCCGGCCTCGATGAGCTTATCGACCGCGCCCGCGAGCGCAACCGCCGCGGCCTTCTTAAATTGCGTCTGAAGCAGCTTCAGTTGCTCCTGAAGGGCTTCAACGCGAGCGGGCAGTTCGTCCGGCCGGCACTGGAACTTCGCCGTCAGTTCGTCCACGACGGCGCTGCGGGCCTGGATGTCGTCGTACGCGGGGCGGCCGGTGACCGCGGTGATGCGCCGGACGCCCTTCGCGACCGGCTCTTGCGACAGAATCTTGAAGTAGCCGATGAGGCCGGTCCGCGGGACGTGCGTGCCGCCGCAGAACTCGGTCGAGCGGTCAGCGGTGACGTGCTCGGGCGACTCCGCGCCGATCATCACCACGCGCACCGGGTCCGGGTACTTCTCGCCGAACACCGCACGCACGCCGGGCAGTTCCTTCGCCTTCGACAGCGGCATGACGGTCGCCGTGACCACCTGGTCGAGCACCACCCCGCGGTTGACGCGGCGCTCGATCTCCGCCAGTTGCTCGGGCGTGATCGGCTTGTCATGGCTGAAGTCGAACCGCGTCCTGCCCTCGTCCACCAGCGACCCCTTCTGATCGACGTGATGGCCGAGCACTTCGCGGAGCGCGAGGTTGAGGAGGTGCGTCGCGGTGTGGTTCCGCATGATGTCGATGCGGCGGCTGGTCGTTTGCATCACGGCGACATCCGCGCCGACCGCGAGTTCGCCCTCGTGGAGCGTGCCGACGTGCAGCACCGTTTCGCCCAACCGCTGCGTATCCTCGACCTCGAAGTCGGCGGTCGGGGTGCGGATGGTGCCGCTGTCGCCGACCTGCCCGCCCTGCTCCGCGTAGAAGTTGGTGCGGTCGAGCAGCAGCCCGACGCTGTCGCCGGCCTTCAGCGAACCGCTCGTGACGACGGTGTTGTCTTTCACCCACCCAAGCACCTTCGCGGTGATCGCCTCGGGGCCGTATTTGGGAGTGTCGTTGGTCGGCGGGAGTTCGCCCTTCACCGCCGCGACGACGAACTTCTTCCCGCCGCCGCGGGCCTGCTCCTGGGCACGCGTCATCGCCTCGTCGAAGCCCTTCATATCGACCGTAAAGCCTTGCTCCGAGGCCATTTGCTGCGTAATGTCGATGATGACGCCGTAAGTGTCGTGGAGCTTGAATGCTTCGTCGCCGCTCACCTGCGTGCGGTTCTCGCGCTTCATGTCGTCCACGATCCGCATGAACAACTTGATTCCGCGATTGAGCGTGCGGAGGAAAGCCTCCTCCTCGTCACGAATCTGGTCGATGACCTTGTGCGGGTTCTTCTTCAGTTCCGGGAACGCGGCGCCGAAGTGCTCGACCACCGTCGGCACGAGCTTGTAGAGGAACGGCTCCAGCGTCCCAAGCACTTGCACACCATAGCGTTCCGCACGGCGGAGGATACGCTTGAGCACGTAGTCACGGCCGACGTTGCCGATGGTCGCGCCGTCGGTGAGCGCGAACGTGAGCGTGCGGATGTGGTCCGCGATGACGCGGTACGCGGTGTCCGGCAGGCTCTCCAGAACCCCGCCATAGGGTTTCTCGTAACCGGTCACCTTGTGAATCGCGTCGAAAATCGGCGTGAACACGTCGGTGTCGTAGTTGCTGTTCTTCCCCTGGATGACCGAGCAAATCCGCTCAAAGCCCATGCCGGTATCGACGTGCTGCGCCGGCAGTGGCGTCAGGCTCTGATCTTCGTTCCGGTTGAACTGGATGAAGACGAGGTTCCAGATTTCGATGACCTTGTCCGTGCCGCCGTTGACGAGCGGGCCGCCGCTCTTGTCCGGGGTGCGGTCGATGTGGACCTCGGTGCAAGGGCCGCACGGCCCGGTGTTGCCCATCTCCCAGAAGTTGTCCTTCTTGTTGCCTAGGTGGATGCGTTCCGGCGGCACCCCGACCGCCTTCCAGAAGCCCGCCGCTTCGTCGTCACGCGGGATGCCGGCCGCCTCGTCGCCCTCGAACACGGTCACGTGCAAGCGCGTCGGGTCAAGTTTCCAGACCTCGGTGAGCAGTTCCCACGCCCACGCGATCGCGTCCTTCTTGAAGTAGTCGCCGAAGCTCCAGTTCCCGAGCATCTCGAAGAACGTGTGGTGGTACGTGTCCTTGCCGACGTCGTCGAGGTCGTTGTGCTTGCCGCCGGCGCGGATGCACTTCTGTGTGTTCGCGACCCGCACCACCGGCGGCTTCTCGGTGCCGAGGAAGTACGGCTTGAACTGGTTCATCCCGGCGTTGGCGAACAGCAGCGTCGGGTCGGCGAGCGGCACCACCGGGCTGGACGCGATGTTGGTGTGCCCGTGCTTCTTGCAGAAGAAGTCCACGAACTGCTGCCGGATTTCGCTGGAAGTCAGCATTGCGCTCACCACAGGTCGGAGTCAGATAAGGACAAGGACACGAACTCGGCGGCAAAGTTCAAGGGTTGGCTGAGGAGAGCAAAACTCGAACGCGGATGGCGCGGATGAAAGGCAGGAAGAAAACAGGATCAGGCAAGAATGCCGATTGAGTTCGACTCAATTTCTCTGGTGCCTGATCCTGTTTTCTTCCTGCCTTTCATCCGCGCCATCCGCGTTCTTGCATTGAAATGACCTTAACCCCAAAAAATGAGAGAAAAAGGAGTTGTGAAAGGTCGATGAGAGGGGTAAGGTAACTCTTGTCAGCACACGTCAAGTGGTTCGCCTACGGTTCTCAGTCGCCTCTCACAATTCAGTCGGGGTTCTGCTTATGAAGCGGCAATACCGAGCGCTGTCGGCCGTCCGCGAGGAATCGCCGTTCGCCGCCCCGCCGCGGGTGTTGGTGGTCGCCGAAGACCACGACGCGGCCGAAGCGGTGGCGCTGGCCGAAGCTCTGGACGCGATCGGGGCGGATACGGAAGTGCGGTTCGGCGAGCACCCGAGTTTCAGCCATCTGCACCCGGACGCGGTGGTGGTGGCCGGGGAGCGCGGCTACCGCGTGCAGCGGCACCACCCGATTCTGGAAGGCGTACTGCGGAGGTGGTGAGCGGTCCGGGCACGCCGGTTGCAATGAGTTTGCGGCCGGTCGCCCGCTCTCGCGAGCCACAGCCATGAACCCTCACACCAGTGCCGCCGATACGCTCCCGAACCCGCCGGTCGCCGTGATGGCCGACTGGGCCGAAACGCTCACCCGCAGCGCCCGCGAGGCGCTCGACCGCATGGACACGACCTTGTCGCTGTCCGAAGCGAAACTCGCGCTGATCGCGCGAATTCGCGCTCGCCGGCGGGAGACGGGCGCCCGCGACTAGCCCGGCCCGGCGCGGCGGATGGCCGCGTACACGTCGCGCAGCGGAACGCCGTGTTCCCGGGCGACGCGGGCACAGTCGTCGTACTCGGGCGTAACGATCTCGAACCCGTCGCGAAACCCGCGTTTCGCCTTCACCGGCCCCCACGCAGTCTGAATTTCAACCGCGGCGCGCTTCAGTTTCGAGCGCGTCGCGGTCGTCCGTCGCACCCCGAACGTGCCGGTCTCGCGGAACACGATCGCTTCCAACTCGCCGACCTTCTCGTTCTCGCAAATCACGCTCAGCAACACGCCCGGCCGCTGCTTCTTCATCTGAATCGGCACCGCGAACACGTCCAGCGCCCCGGCCGCGAACAACCGCTCCACGCAGTAGCCGATCACCTCCGGCGCGACGTCGTCGAGGTTCGTTTCCAGCACCGCGACGGTGTCCGTCTCGCCACCCGCGGCCTTGCGGCCGGCGGTCGCCACGCCCACCATCAGCCGCAGAATGTTGGGCTGCTCCATGAAGTCCTTGGTGCCGGAGCCGTGTCCCACGCGCTCCACCACCATCGACGGCGTCGCGGTCCACTCGCTGACGACGGTCGTGAGGATGGCGGCACCGGTCGGCGTGGTGAGTTCCGTTTTGATGGTCGAGGGGGCGAGCGGTACGCCCTTGAGCAGTTCGAGCGTGCCGGGCGTCGGCACCGGCATGATGCCGTGCGCGCACTTCACCGTCCCGCTTCCGGTCGGAACCGGCGTGCTGGTGAACTTCTCCACGCCGAGCAAATCCAGCCCGACGGCCGCGCCCACGATGTCGGCGATGCTGTCGAGCGCCCCGACCTCGTGAAAGTGGACGCGCTCGAGCGGCATCCCGTGAACGGTCGATTCCGCGACCGCCACCTTGCGGAAAATGGTGTCCGCCAACTCGCGTTGCTTGGGCGTGAGCGCGCCTTTGGCGAGAATCGCCTCGACGTCCGGCAGGAAGCGGTAGTCCTCCTGGTCGGCCGCCTCGACGGTCGCCTTCGTGGCCGCGAACCCGCACCGCTTCACCCGCTCCACTTCTAACTTGAGCGGTAGTTGAAGGGAATCGAGCGCGGCGCGAATGGCCTCGACCGGCACGCCGGCGTCGATGACCGCGCCGAGCACCATGTCCCCGCTCGCCCCGCTGAAGCAGTCGAAATGAGCCACACGCACGTCCAAACCCTCCGCGGTGGAAGTTCCAGGTTCCACGTTCCAGGTTTCAAGTTGAGGACAAAAAGCAGAAGTCGCTCGCCTTCAACCTGGAAGCTGGAACGTGGCAACTGGAACGACCGCCGCAGGTGTTCTACTGGCGGCGGGGCTTATCGCGTGGCATAAACTGATATCGCCGCACCCCCGGAGGCTGACCGCGTGGACGCCGCACCCGATTTGCTCGCCCGTCTGGCCGCGCTCGCCAACCCGGACGGCGGGTTCGGCTACCACGCCGGCAAGGCGTCGCAGCCCGAGCCGACCTGCCTCGCCCTGCTCGCCCTCGGCACCGCCCGCGACCGCTTCGGCCCACAAATCGCTGCCGCGCTGGCGTCGCTGGAGCGCAACCGCACGCCCGACGGCGGGTACAAGCTCACCGACGGCCGCCCGGAGGCCGCGTGGCCGACCGCGGTCGTGCTGTTCACACGCATCGCCCTCGGCGCAACTGCCGACGAGACCAAACCGACGGTCGAGCGGCTCCTGTCGATCGAAAGCCGGTCCATGTCGAAGGACCCGGAAGCAAAGGACATGGAGAGCGACATCGACACGTCGCTCGTGGGCTGGCCGTGGGCGGTGGCGAACTTCGGGTGGGTCGAGCCGACCGCGTGGGCGTGCCTCGCCCTTCGCGCCGCCGGGCTGGATCAGCACCCGCGCGTGCAACAAGGCCTGAAGCTGCTGCTGGACCGCGCGTTCGACACCGGCGGGGCGAACTACGGCAACCGGCTCGTCCTCGGCACCGCGACCGAACCGATCCCCGGCCCCAGCGCCGTGCTGTTGCTCGCGCTCCAGGGGCAGCCCGATCACCCGCGGATCGACGCCAGCGTCGGTTATCTGCGTGTGCAGGCGCAGAAGGCGACCGACCTCGAGAACCTCGCGTGGGCGCGGATTGCGCTGGGTGTTCACGACGCCGACACCGCGACCCGCGACCTCCTGCCCGAACTCGACAAGAAGGTGATCGCCCTCGCCGCCGAACCAAGCATTTCGCCCCCGCGACTCGCGCTCGCCGCGCTGGCGGTTGCGCCGACCAACCCGTTCCGCCTGCGCTACGGCGCGACCCCGGCACCTATCTCCCCCCTTCCTTCAGAAAGGGGGGCCGGGGGGGTAGGTCTCTTCGCAAAGCTCGCGTCGAAGGTCCGCGGGGTCATGGTCGCCGGCATCACCAAGCTCAAGCCGCTGCCGCTCACGTCGGCGGTCCACATCGCCCGCGCCCCGACTTACGATTCGCCGCTCGCCGACATCCTCGCCTCTCAATTCGAGCACTTCCGCCAAGCTTGCCCGCTCGCCGGCAAGCGGGTGGTGATCAAGCCGAATTTGGTCGAGTACCGGGCCGAGCGGGTGATCAACACCGACCCGTGGGTTGTGGACGCGGTGATTCAGTTGTGCAAGAAGGAAGGGGCGGCGGAAATCGTCGTCGCGGAAGGCCCGGGGCACTGGCGGAACGCCCACTTCCTGGCCAAGGAGAGCGGGATGGCCGCGGTATTCGAGAAGCACGGCGTCCGGTTCGTGGACATCAACCACGACGAGCCGGTGAAGGTGCTCAACCTCGGCCGGACAACCCGCCTCGACTACCTCTATATGTCGCGCACGGTGCTGAGCGCCGACGTGCTCATCTCGCTGCCGAAACTGAAGATGCACCACTGGGCCGGGGTGACGCTCTCTCTGAAGAACCTGTTCGGCACGCTGCCGGGCATCTGCTACGGGTGGCCGAAGAACGAACTGCACTGGCGGGGCATCCCGAACAGCATCGTCGATATCGCGTGTACGCGGGGGCCGAACCTGGCGATCATCGACGCGATCACCGGGATGGAAGGCGACGGCCCGCTGCACGGCACTGCGAAGCACGTCGGCGCGCTGGTGATGGGCGTCGATCCGCTGGCCGTGGACGCGACCGGGGCGCGGATGATGGGCCTCCCGCCGGAGCGCATCCCCACGTTGCGGCTCGCGGAGGCGATGCGCGTCGGCCGGCTGGCGGAGGCGGAGATCCCGCAGTTGGGCGAGCCGATCGCGGCGCTCGCGCAGACGTTCGCGCTGCCGCCGATGATCGACCGCGAGTTGCTCCCGGCGGAGGCGAAACAGGCAGCGAAGTAGCGGCCCCATACCCACCCCCGGCCCCTCCCTGCAGGGAGGGGAGAAAGAGCCGCCGCGCACCGCTCACGCGACCGAGGAGTGGAGGTTTTATTCTCCCCTCCCTGCAGGGAGGGGCCGGGGGTGGGTTATTCGCCTCACAGCAGCCCGGCCTTCTCCAGAATCGCCTTCAGCTTGGCCTTCTGGGCGTCGCCGAACGGCAGGACCGGGGGGCGCATCGGCCCGGCGCCGCGGCCGAGCAGCGCCATCGCCTCCTTCACCGCGCTGTTGCCGGTGCCCAGGCTCATCGCCATCCGCACCCCGTGCAACCGCGACTGGAACCCCTGAGCGGCGGCGAAATCACCTTTCACGAACGCTTCGTAAATGCCGACGCACAGGTCCGGGGCGATGTTGCACGACGCCGGAATCGCCCCCTGCGCGCCCATCTGTAGCGCCGAGAAGATGAGCGTGTCACGGCCATTCAGGACGCTAAATTTGTCGCGCGGCGTCTGCCGGATGATCTCGATCGTGTTCTGGAGGTCGCCGGACGAGTCTTTAATGCCGATGATGTTCGGAATCTCAGCCAACCGGGCGACGGTCTCCGGCTCGATCGACAGCCCGCCGCAGGTGGCCGGGTTGTTGTACAGCACGACCGGGAGCGCTGTGCTTTCCGCAATCCGCCGGAAGTGATCGGCGAGTTCGGCCTGATTCGGCTTGATGAAGTAGGGGGTGATGACCGACACGCCGGCGGCCCCCTCGCGCTCGGCCATTTTCGTGAGCCGGATCACCTCGCGGGTGGTTTCGGCGCCGGTCCCGGCGTACACCGGTGAGCGGCCGCCGACGTGCGCCACCGCCTCCGCCAGCACCCGCTGCTTCTCGCCCTCATCCAGCGCGTAAAACTCGCCGGTCGTGCCGAGTACGAAGATGCCGTGGACGCCCTTCGCCAGCATGAAGTCGATCAACGTGCGGAGGCCGGACAGGTCAAGTTCCTGATCCGGGGTCATGGGCGTCACGACCGGCGGAATGATCCCCTGGAGTTTCATCGGCGTGTTCCTCGGATGAGTTCGTTCCTGTCTGACTCTTCTGCCTTCGTTTCTCGTCCATCACATGAAGCATTTCGTCCTGGGACACCTCGCTCAACGGGCGCCCTCCAAAATCCACTGCCGAGAGCGTAATGTAATCGCCGTCTGTGGTCACGCTCATCCGCAGTCGGAACAGGCAGCCTACCGCACCGGTTATGAAGATGTGAAAGTGCTGCCTTTCGCCTCGCCCGTTGACGCCCCAAAGGTCGTATGCCGCCCAACTCATCCACCAGTGCATCTCAGGGGGACTGATAAAGCCGTTTTGGGGCCGGAAGGTCACGTCTAGAAGTCCGTTTTCGGCGGCCCAATCCGTCATCAACTGGGCGTGCCGACGGTTGGCGAGTCGTAACGAAACAGTCGCCACGCCCACGAGAGCGACGAAGCCGCTGACCGACCCGAGGCAGAGACTCCCCGACACAGCGGCCACGACAATCGTGATGGCCACTTGCAACAGGAGAGGTGCGACGCAGCCGAACACAGGCGCTCCGGCAGAATGTTGCTGCTTGCTGGGCGTAACCGGGGTAAAGATGCCGTGAACGCCCACCGGCAGATTCCTCCTGTTTTACCAACTCGCCTCGCGCCTCGAATAAAATGCGCGCGTCTGCCGTCGGCGCGCAAGTTCCCCCCGGAGAGGCGTTCGAGCGGTGAACCCGGCCGGACGGCCGAACGTGAGGATTCCGAACATGACCCGGCCCGCCGCTTCGACCGCTCAGCCGACCATCGACGCCCTGATGGTCCGCTTCCTCGCCGCCCGCTCAGACGCCGCGAACGCGGCAGTCGAGTCTGGCGAGGGCGAAGTTGAGCCGCACGAAGTCGCCACCGGGTTCCGGGTCGATCCGCGGGCCGCGTGGCTCGACGCCAACACCGCCCTGGCGACCGGCGGCAGCCCGGCCGCCCAGCAGCCGACCGAGTGGGCGGCCCTGGTGGGCCAACCGGCAGCCGCGTTCGCCGTACCGCTGGCCGCCGGCCACTTCCCGCAGAGCGTGAAAGACCTGCAACCGCTGCTGACCAAGTTCGACGCGGCCGAACTGCGGCCCGACGGCGCGCGGCAGCCGCTGCCCGGGTTCGCCGGCCTGCGGGCGTGGGTCGCCAAGAACGGCGCGTCGCACCCGCGGGTGGCGAGCGGTATCTGTCGGGCGCTCGGCGACTTCGACGCTGCGGCCAGGTTCCTCGACGGCGTCGCCGGGTGCGAGAACGACCGCGCCGCGCTGCTGTGGGTGAAGGGGGCGTGTGCCGAGGCGCTGGCCGCGTGGGAGGCGATGCCGGACGCGCCGGCGGTGCTGTTCAACCGCGGGATGGCCCGGCTGTTCACGGGCCGAACCGCCGACGCCCGGGCCGCGCTGCAAGCGGCCGTCGATGCCATCCCCGAACTGAGCGGGTGGCACGCGCTGGCCCGGCTGTACCTCGCCGTGGCCGAAGTCCACGGCTAACTCGTGTCCCTCCTGCCGGAGGCGCGAAGCGAGTTCCGAACCACATTCTTCGCGCCGCCGTCGGCCCTTGCTTCGGCCGTCGGCGGCGCGTAGCCTGATGCCAGCCTACCCCACTCCTCGCATCAGGAACCGCATTCGAATGTCACGCTGCATTCTCGCCGCGCTGGTCGCGGCCGCGGCACTCGGGTCGAGCGCCCGGTCCGACGACAACAAGGCCCCGGCCGGGTTCACCGCCCTGTTCAACGGCAAAGACCTCAGCGGGTGGAAGGGCCACACCACGATGGGCGAGCGGACCAAGCTCGACCCGGAAAAGCTCGCCAATCTTCAGGATGATCGCACCAAGACCGCGCTCCAGCAGTGGTCGGTCGTGGACGGCGCCATCCACCTGACCCCGCCGAAGAAGGGCGACCCGGCCGGCGTGAGTCTCGTGACCGACAAGGATTACGGCGACTTCGAGCTGCTGATCGACTGGAAGATCGAGAAGAACGGCGACAGCGGGCTGTACCTGCGCGGGCAGCCGCAGGTTCAGATCTGGGACTCGGACAACTCCGGCGGGGCGCGCGGGGTGGACAAGGGGTCGGGCAGCGGCGGGCTGTGGAACAACCCGTACCCGCCGGGCACCGACACGAAGGACGACAAGGCGACGCTGGCCGCCGGCCAGAAGGTCGGCAAGATCCCGCTGAAGAAGGCCGACAAGCCGGTCGGCGAGTGGAACACGTTCCACATCGTCATGAAGGGCGACAAGGTGACGGTGAAGCTGAACGGCGAACTGGTCGTCGATGCCGCGACACTGGCCGCGTACAAGCCGTTCAACGACAAGTTGCCGGAGAAGGGGCCGATCGAACTTCAGTTCCACGGCGACCCGCTGTGGTTCAAGAACATCTACGTCAAGGAACTCAAATAAGCGGGCCACCGGAGGGCAGCCGATGCGCCGGTCGCAACTCGAGTCGTACGCCCTTTTTGTCTGCGTCGGGATGCTCATCGGCTCGCTGGTCGCGTTGTACTACCTCGGGCTTGGCGTCATCGCCTGCGTCAAGCCCGAGTACACGATCAGTCGTTGGACGTCCGGCAATCACCAAACAAACGAGCGGTACTGGAAGCACGCGAGCTTTGTTGACAGTCGCCCGCGACCGTCCGAAGAGGCGCTGACGGCCGAGCGCGAGCGGAGTTGGCAGGTGGAACTGCAACTCGAGCGGCGGGAAGGCGCGCGGATGGCCTGGATGGCGGGTTACGGCCTCGTAGTCACGTCGGTCATCTTCGGGCTGCACTGGCGCGTTGCCCGTCGGGCCAGGCGCGAAGAAAAGGGAACCGAAAGCGAGACAATTCGGCGACCCCTCGTGCTCGCCGCAGTGACCGTGTCCGGGTTCTTCGGTTGCTTCTGCTCCGGATTGGGCGGCGGACTGTTGTTCAACGAACTGAGCGATTACCGTTCGCGATTTGATGAGGAATCTCGTCTACTCGCTCCGATCCTCGGGGCAGACCCGGCATTCGCGGAAGTCGAAATCCGCCCGCTTTCCAGCGGCGGCGCTCATCTAATACCAAGTCTGGGTGATTCGTGACCATCAGGCGGCAACGGCCCAGTGGAACCCCACGGCTCCGCCAACAACGGATGGGTGGTCGGTGAGCCACTGGCACCGCGCGGTCAGCACTTCGGTCAATTTCGGGAGCGTGTCGAACACCCGGTTGGCTACCCCCTCGCGCACCAGCGGCCACAGGTGTTCGGCCGGCTGCAACTCGGGCGTGCCGCTCGGCTGCCGGTGCAGCACCACGTTCGGCGGCACCGCCCGCTTCTTGGCCGTGTGACCGCCCGACCCGTCGAGGATGACGACCAGCACCTTCCGCCCGTCCGGGTCGGCCCACCCGGCGAAGTCGGTCCGCGCCTGCCCCATGCAGTCGGCATTCGCCTTCGGCAGGATCAGGAACCGACTCCGCCCGCTCTTGGGGTGGGCGAACCCGTACACGAACACGCTCTCGAACTTGTGCCGCCCGTTGCTCGCCGGCCGATTCCCCTTCAATGCCCACACCCGCCGAACCACCGGCTTGAGCCCCAGCCGGGCCTCGTCCTCGCACCACAGCTCGATTCCCTTGTTCGGGTGCTCGCGCCGTAACTCGGCCGACCGCGCGGTGAGCCGGTCAAAGCCACACCCGCTGCTGCTCGGGCGTGGCCGCCCTCGGGTGCCGGGGGCGCGGCACCACCAGCCGGAACCCCAACCCCTTGAGCCACTGCCACCCGGTCTGGGGCCACACCTCGACCCCGAACCGGTCCTTCACGAAGGCCGCCACCTTCGGCCCGCTCCACAGCCCGCCGTCGGGCGGTTCGGCCCGGAGCGCGGCGAACAGTTCGGCCCGCTGCTCGGGCGAGAGGAGCGGGTCGGACCCGTTGTCCCGCCGTCCGTCGCGGACGGCATCGGGGCCGCGCTCGTTGTACCGGTTGAGGATCGCCCGCCCCCACGCCGGGGTGAACCCGACCAGCTTCGCGGCGGCGGTGGCCGAGAGCGGTTGATCGGCCCGGGTGACCAGCCACAGCACGTGCCAGCGGCTCTTCTCGGCCGCATCCCCGCAGGTGCGGTACCGGCGGTCGATCTCCTCGGGCCTCAGGTGCCCAACAACAGGTAGTCGTTTCATGGTAAACCCTCCCATAATCAGAGAGGGTTACCCTTCAGCCGGATTCGGTATAACAGGGAGCGTCCCGACCGAAGCCGATCTTGAGCGGTTGCGCTCGCAAGTTGCCCGCGCGCTCGGGGAACGTCGCGGTCAAGAGGCGACGCGGGCAGTCCAGGCGCGGACGGTCCGTTAGTTGTGGCTCAAGCCGTCAGCGCGTCCACCAGCCAGCACCCGGGCGTGTGGCTGTGCGGGTCGTAGCAGTGGCCGAGCACCGCGGCGGAGGCGCACCCGGCGTCCTGAAGGGCGTCGCCCAGGAACGGCATCAACTCGTAGCTCCGCTCGGCTCGGATGAGCCGGGCGAGCCGTACCACGTCGGACGTCAGCCACCGCGCCTCCACTTCTGTCGGGTGGAACGGGTTGTCGAACAGGTCGCGGAGTAATTCCGCCTGTTCGAACAGGCCCGGCCAACTGGCGTATCCGCTGCCCCACGCCTGCAACTGCTCCCGCACCTCGGCCGCCGAAACGACCGCCGCGGCCGCGTAATACGGATACCACGCGTCCGGCGCGGCGCTACCCTCCACCGACCACGCCGTCCGCAGCGCCTGCTGCGCCGCGCGGGCGGTGGCGCGAGCCGCGCGGAGGGTGCGCCCGTTCCCAATCCCGTCCGCGTGCGCCTCCAGCACGCACACCACCGCCCGCAGTTCTTCCGTTAGCAAATCCCAGCGGTTCCGAGCGCACGCGCAGTAGTAGAGGCGGAGTTTCCGCGCGACCTGCGGTGCCGTCATGTGAAAGACGACGCGCGAGTCGGTGGCGAGCCGCACGACGCACCGCGTCATCCGCCGCGGGTCGTTGCTGAGCCACTGCTCTTCGGTCGGGAGGCGCTCCAGAGGCGGCGGCGGTGGGGGCGGCGCGACCGGCCGCAGTTCGGCCGGCAGGCGCTTCCGCTCGCGCTTGTGCCACGCTCCCCGCTTCGACCCGGACCGGCGGACGCGCATCCCGAACACGGCTTTCCTCCCTGCCCCACCGGGGCAAGAGAGGCATGACGCGGGCCGCGGGTTCGGGCTATTTCGCCGCGAACCGCGCGAGGGCGTCGCGGTTCAGTTCGATCCCCAGCCCGGGCGCATCGGGGATCGTCAGCAGCCCGTCGGCGTCCGGGCGGAAAGGCACCGTCAAAAGCTCGTCAATGTACGGCGACGGGGACAGGAACTCGACGTACCGCGCGACCGGCATCGCGGCCGAAAGCTGAAGGTCGGCGGCGAGGCCGACCGCGGTGTTCCACCCGTGCGGCACCCACTGCACGTTCGCCTCGTAGGCCATCCACGCGATCCGCCACGCCTCCGTCAGCCCGCCGCACTTGGTGCAGTCCGGTTGCACCACGTCCACACACTTCTGCTCGAACAGCGGGCGGAAGCTTTGACGGCGGGTGAGCACTTCGCCGGTCGCGATGGGCAGCGGGGCGAGCCGGCGCAACTCCGCAAACCCGGCGAAGTCGTCCGGCGGCAGCGCCTCCTCGAACCACACAACGTCATATTCTGCGAGCATTTGCGCGGTTCGCAGCGCCCACTTGAAGCCGTGCGGCCAGTACGCATCGCTGCCGCCGGCATCGACCATCAGTTCCACGCCCGGCCCGACCGTGTCGCGGGCGGTGCGGATCAGCAGTTCGTCCATTTTCGCATCGACGCGGCCGAACGGCTTCCACCCGAGCTTGATCGCCTTGAACCCGCGAGCGACCGCGGCCTTCAGCTTCTCGCGGAGGGCGTCCGGTTCGGCGAACAGGAGCGACCCGTACGGCTTGATGTTGCTGCGATAGTTGCCGCCGAGCAACCGCGACACTGGCTGCTTCGTAATCTTGCCGAACAGGTCCCACAGCGCGATGTCGATGCCGCTGATGGCGTGCTCGACGCTCCCGCCGCGCCCCTGCCAGAACGTGTTCTGCCGCAACTTCTCACTGACGCGTGCCGGCTCGTCGGCCCGCTCGCCGATCAGGAACGGGCGCAGCAGTTTGACCGCCGCGGCCACCAGATGACTGCTGGTGAACGTGCTGCCGACGCCGGCCAAGCCCTCGTCGGTGACGACCTCAACGATAGTGTGGACGTTGTCCTCGGGGGTGAGTTCCTCGGCCCACCCGCCCTCGACCGTCCCGCCGGTCAGCCCTGTCAGGCGCACTTCCGCGATCTTCATTGTGTGACCCTTCAAGATTCACCACAGAGACCACAGAGACCACAGAGAAAGGCAACAGACAGTTCTTGAAAAACTCTGTGTTCCGTCTTCCTCTGTGGTCTCTGTGGTCTCTGTGGTGAATCCTGCCTTCATTCCAGCGGCCGCTGGCCCCACGGGATCGGCATCGTCGGCGGGGTGCGGTGCCGGTCCTTGCGGACATCCTTCGGGCGGTCCTTCCACCATGTCACGTAGCGGCCGAGTTGCTTGACGGCCTCCTCGTACGCCTGCCGGCCCTTCTCCGGCGTCGCGAGTTCGGCGTCGCCCAGCACCCCGGTGTCGGAGTAACTGCTCGTCCACGACACCACCGTCGCCGGGCCGGCACCGAACAGGTCCACCCAGTTGAACGGGCTGTCGTCGTTGTTGAAGCTGATCGTCCCGCTCTTGATCAGGTCTTTGCGGACGTTGTCGCCGTCGAGGTACAGATAGAGGCTGGTCTCCAGCTCGCACGCGTGCGAGCACCCGCCGGGGAACTTGCTCTGCCGCCAGTTCGGCAGGAAGGTCTTGTCCACCGTCAGCAGGTTCCACCACGCGATCACGCAGCACTCCGCGTCCGTCTCCAGGTTGGTGCGGCGGGCCACGAGGTCCAGGTTGGGCATGTTGGAGCCGTGCCCGTTCAGCAGGATGATCTTTTTGAACCCGTGATACGCGAGCGACTTCGTGATGTCGAGCACCTGATGCATGAAGTGCTCGAAGTCGGTGTTGATGGTGCCGGGGAAGTCCATCACGTGCCCGGTGTAGCCGTAGGCGACGACCGGCAGCACCAGCAGTTTGTCAGGCATTTCACGACCGACCCCGCTGGCGATCCCGCACGGGCACACGAGATCGACGTCGAGCGGCAGGTGGTGGCCGTGCTGCTCGACCGCCCCGCACGGCACGATACACACCTTGCCGAGATCGACCGCGTCGTTGATTTCCGGCCAGGTCAGCTTTTCGTAGCGGTATTCAGTCCGCGCGCGGCTCATGGTGGCTCCGGGTCGGTGTCGGGAGGGTGATTTCGATGTAGCGGGCGCCCCGCCCGGCGGCGAAGCGCCGGGAATACCGCTTGCGCCGCCGCGCAATGACCGAAACCGATCGTCTGAAGCGCGAACCACTTCACTCCCGACACCGGCTTGACGATCTTCCCGACCGGAGCGCCGATGTCGCGGCACACCGCGTGCTCACCGGCGGTGGGATTTGATCTTGCCCCCGTAACGCACACTGACTAAGGTCTGACGCTCGCGTTACTGCCCAACCCAGGACAACCCGTGCTCGCTCCCGTCGAACGCCGCTTCTTCGACCTGTACCTCGAGTACTTCCACAAGGCGGAGGCGCACCGCCGGTGGAACGTGCTCAACGACGTCCCGTGGGCGCAGGTCGGCACCGCCCCGGACGCGAACGTCGTGAGCGTCGTGCAGGCGTTCATGGCCGTCGAAATGTACCTGCCCGATTACACGTCCAAAATCCTGCAACTGGTGCGTTCCAGTCGCGGCCGGGCGTGGTTCCAGGCGAACTGGGGGTACGAGGAGTCGAAGCACTCGCTCGCACTGGAAATGTGGATCACGCGGAGCGGGGCGCGGTCGGAGGCACAGGTTCACGCCTTTCAGGACGACATCCTGTCCCGCGAGTGGGATTTGCCCTATGAAACCCCGCTCGAAATGATCATCTACACGACACTGCAGGAGTTCGCAACCGGCGTGAACTACCGCAACCTGCGCAAGGTCGCGCAGCCCGGCAACGACCCGGCACTCGACCGGGTGTTGACGCTACTCGCCCGCGACGAGACCGGGCACTTCGAGTTCTTCAAGAACGGCACCAAGATCTTCATGGAGAGCGATCGGGCCGCGGTTCTGGACGCGCTGAATAAGGTGATCCGCACGTTCCGCATGCCGGCGCAGGCGCTGATCCCCGACTTCGGCGCGCACGACAAGCTGGTGCGCGAGCTGGGCATCTTCGACGACCGCATTTACATGCGCGACGTGGTCCGCCCGGTGCTCAAGGCGCTGGGCGTGGACCAAGACGAGCTACGCGACGCCCGCAAGCGCCTCCGCGCGGCGTGACGGGGGCAGAGTTTTATCCGCAGATTACGCAGATGGGCACAGATTAAAGACATGAAGAGCAATTGGGTTCGACCCAGTTTACTGTCTTCAAATCTGTGCCCATCTGTGTAATCTGCGGATAAAACTCTTTCTCTCAAATCTTCCCGTCCAGGCCGAGTTGGTGGAAGTAGTGGGTGACGGTGTCCTGGTTTTCCAGAAGCCAGTCGATGCTTGGCTCGTTGGCGAGCGCCTTGCGGATCACCTTCACGGTGGCCTCGCGGTTGACCGCGAACAGCCCGGCGTGGTCGAGTTCGCCGGCCGGCACGCTCAGCACCGCCGGGTCGAGCCACACGCTGTAAATGATGCCCAGGTCGTTGGCCTTGTCCTTCGGGATCAGCCCCTGGCGGACCGCGTCCAACACCCCGTGCGCGATGCCGGCCTGCACGCTGCCCATCAGGATGCCAGTGTACCGGGCGTCCTTCACGGTGACCTTGCTCACCATGAGTGTGGCCGGCTTCACCTGCACGTCGCTGTTGAGGATGGCGAACACCCGCGTGTGCCCCTTCACCTGATCGCCGACCAGCGTCGCCAGCGCGGCGCCGACAGGGCCGTCCAGTTCGCCGATCACGATCTCCGGCTCGGCGCACAAATAGTCCTTGTCGCCCTCGACGAGGGCCTCGCCCGTCCGCATTACGATCCGCCCGGCCATTGTGAGCCTCCGGAAATGTCTGCTGAAGGTGGTGAAGGTCTGCCGAGCAGGTTGTAGCGGAATCCGGCGCGGCCGGCAGAGGTCTGGGATAGCCCATGCTCACGTCCTGGTGTCTGGCCGTTGCCTTCCTGACCCCGTGGGCGGTCGGCGCACCGCTGGCGTGGCTGCTCCGCGGCGCCCGCCCCCTGCGCGGCCCGGACTGGCTGTGGGTGCCGTTCGTCGGCCTCGCGGCGCTGGCGGTCGTCCTTCAAAATGTCGTCGTGTTCGCCGACGTGCCGCTCCGCGTCGCCGCGCAATGGGTTTGGGCGGCGGTCGCGGCGTTGTGGGTGCCATTCGTCGCCACCGCGAGCGGCCGGGCGTCGCTGCGGGCGGTGCCGCGGCGCACGCTCGCCCTCTCGGCCGGCGTGTACCTCGTGCAGTCGGCCGGCGTGCTGGCGTACGGGGTCGAGCAGTTCCGCGGCAACCTCGTCACCGACCAGTTGCAGTACGTCATGCTCGCCCGGTTCCTCACCGACGAGCCGTTCTCGACCGGGTGGGCGGATATCGGCGGGCGTGCGTGGCTGGTCCTCCCGGTCGCGCTCAAGGGCGACCGGCTCGGCCAGTCGGTGCTGCACGGCTTCTTCGCAACGACCGCCGGGACCGACCCGCTGAACCTGTTCTTCCCGACGATCGCTCTCGGGGCGGCGCTGCTGGTGCCGGCGGTGCGGATGCTCGCCCCGACGGTCGGGTTGTTCGGCCGCCGGGCGCAGGCCGCCGCGGTCGCGGTCGCGCTCGCGCCGGGGGGCACGTCGGTGCTGGCCGACTGCTACCTGTCGCACGCGCTGTTCGTGCCAGCGCTGGTGGCGTTCGTCGCGGCCGTCGCCCGCGTCGGGCGGCGACCGGGGGCGGCGGTTTGGGCGGCGGTCGCGCTCGCCCTCGGCCTCGCGGTGTACACGGAGTTCGTCCCGCTCATGGCCGGGGCCGGCGGGGTGGCGCTGGCCCTGAGGTGGCGGTCCGGGGTCACGAGCGGACGGGCGGTGGTAAGGATCGCCGCGCTACTGATGGTCGTCGCGGTCGCGAACCCGGCGGTGCTGAAGACGGCGGACGCGATCGCGACTCGCGGCGTCGGGAAGGCGATCGACCCGAACCTGACGTGGCTTCAAATCCCCGCGCACGTGTGGCTCGACCGGCTGCGGGCGACCGCGAACCCGAGCCTGCCGACGCTCGCGGCGCGGGTCGCGTTCGTCGGCGGGTGCTTCGCAGTGGCCGTCGGGGGGTGGTGTCTGGCCGCGGGCCGTGCGCGGCGGTTCGCCCGCTTGCGCCCGGGGGTCGCCGCGACCATCGCGCTGCTCCTGCCGCCGCTCGCGCTCGTGCCGCTCGACGCCCGCTACGCCGTGTACAAGCTGCTGCTCACCGCGACACCGGTGTTCGTACTCGGGCTGGTGCTGTGGGCGCGGACCCGGCGGCGGGCGGCCGTCGTCGCCGCGGTGATCGGCGTGCTGGCGGTGGTGAGTGTGACGCAGCACGTCGGGCGGGTGTCGCTCGCCAACAAGGCGGCGCGGGACGCGTGGAACGGACCTGACGCGGCCGCGATCGTCGCCTTCCTGCGCGCCGGACCGCCCACGGACGTGCTAATTGCGTTGGGCGACGCCCCGGACGCACCGGCGATCGCCATCGCGGTGATGTACCACGGCCGGCACCACCGGTTCCGCATCGCGTCGCCACCGACGATGTGGGTCGAACCGCTTGCGCGGTTCCCGACGCCGCAATTGGTCGCGGGCAACGAACTGCCTCAGCCGGGGGCGGTACTGGTCGCGGACGCCAACAGCCCGCTGCTCGCCAACGTCGGCGGTGAGGTGGTCGCGCGAACCGACCGCGTCGTCGTCGTGCGCGTCGGCCCGGCGGGGCGGTGACCGTACACGCCCGCGGGCGGCCCGACGTCGGCCTTCCGCGGCACGCCCTTCCCCTGTGCGGCCATCACGACGGCAATGATCGTCCCGACGATCAGCAGAATGACCGCGACGAGGCCGAAAATCTTCCAGAAGCTGTACGGCCGCTCGCCGGACACCTTCCCGGTGCGCCCGTTGATGAGGATCTGGAACAGCTTCTCTTGGTAGCGGTAGCTGGCGATCCACACCGGCAGCAGGCAGTGCTTGAACGTCACCCCCAGATACCGCGTGTCGGTCGCCTCGATCCGCTGGTGGTCGCCGCCGATGTCACGCCGGATGAGGTCGTGAATCGTCGGCTGCATCATGTCCTTGGCGATCGTTAGACCCTTTTTGAGATCGACCGCGTACCGCTCCGTCTTCAGCCCCGCGAGGAACGCGTCCTGAAAGGGTTCGAGTTCGCCGGTGTCCCACGGTTCGAGGCCGCTGATGAGGTGTTCTGGGATGCTCTGGCTGCCGCACACCAGCACGTCGTCGAAGAAGTGCTGCACCTCGCCGCTCACCGAGTACCAGTGCGTTTTGGTGACTGTGCGCGACTTCTGCACCTCGTTGCCGTTGGCGTCGCGCTCGGTGTAGTATTCGGTCTCCTGGTAGTCGTCGCCGCGCATCCCGCGGTACTTGGTGTACGTCATCGCGTCGTACGTCCAGTACGGCAGGTAGCAGCCGTTGAGCTGGCCCAGGTTGGCGATCTTCTTGAGCTCCGACGGCGCGAACCACAGCCCGCTGAGCCACCCGTCGAACGACTCGCGGGCGTGCCGCAGATCGACCTTGAACGGGATGAGCGACTCCGGCGGGAGCATCCCCTCGACCGCCTCCGGCTTGTTTTCGAGGTGGGTGCTGCAGAACGGGCAGTTCTCGGTGACGACCTTGTCTTCGAGCAGCACCATCGCCCCGCACCCGGTGCATTTGGTCTGCGTGGACCGCCCCTCGATGCCGCGGACGCCGCCCGTCACCAGCTTGGACGCGTACTCGTTGAAGTCGCGCTCTTCGACCTCGCCTCCACCTTCCTCGACTTTCGAGGTGTGCCCGCAGTACGGGCACTTGAGCGCGCGCTCGCGCGGGTCGAACTCGACCTTCGCCCCGCAGTTGAGGCACGGGAACAGTTTGCCCTTCGGCGGCGCTTTGGAGAGCGACGGGGCGCGCTCCTCCGGCGGCTTGGTGGCCTGGGGGAGCGGCGGGGGCGCGTCGCCGGACGGGAGCGGGGGCGGGGTAGACATGGGAGTTGGTTTTTGGGGACGTATCGGTGGCAGACCCACCCCCGGCCCCTCCCTCGCCCGCGTGCAGCCGCAACTGCGAATGCAGGTAAGGCGCGGCACGCGGGCACAAACGGGAGGGGAGAAAGACCTCGACAGTCGGCCGACTTTGCGGCGTGCGGAGGCTTTTCTCCCCTCCCTGCAGGGAGGGGCCGGGGGTGGGTTTTCACCCCGGCAGCGGTGGCGGGACGTCGGCGAACAGCCCCTGCAGCTCGGGCACGGTGCCGGCCGCGACCCACCCGGCCATGCCCGTCTTCCAGACCAGCGTGTTGCGGTTCAGTTTGCCCCCGCGGACGTGCGCCGACAGCGCCGCCATGTCGAACGGCCCGGCGGCGGCGCCGTCGATGGCCGCGTGGAAGGCGACCGCGCCCGGCAAGGGCGGCGGGCCGCCGGCACCCGCGGCCGCGGGCGGCGTGGTGTTGCCCGGCGTCACGCCGCCCGGCGCGCCGGCCGCGCCCGCGAACGCTGACCCCATCTGCCCCCCAATAGCAACGCCGGCACCGAACTGTGCGCCGATCCCGGCCAACCCGCCGGGGTTCGCCGCCGCCGTCGGAATCGCCTCCGCCGTCTGGTACTTCGCGTACTGGTCCAGGTTGCCCAGAACCGCCATCTTCGACCGCTTGTCGAGGGCTTCTTCCACCTCCGGCGGGAGCGAGATGTTCTCGACGAAGAACTGCGTCAGCGACACGCCCATCTTCGCCATTTCCGGCGCGATCCGCTCGAGCGCGACCTTGGACACCTTCTCGTAGTTGCCGGCGAGGTCGAGCATCGGGATGCGGGACGCCCCGAGCGCGTCGATGAACCGTGACACCACCACGTTGCGAAACTGCGCCGAGATCTCGTACAGTTCGAAAGAGGGGTCGGTGGAAACCAGTTCCTTCAGGAAGGTGCCGGGGTCGGTGACCTTGAACGCGTAGTTCCCGAACGCCCGCAGCCGCACCGGGCCGAACTCCGGGTCGCGGTACATGATGGGGTTCTGCGTGCCCCACTTCTGGTTCGTCCACTGCCGCGTGGAGATGAAGTACACCTCGCACTTGAACGGCGACTCGAACCCGTACTTCCATCCCAGAATCGTGGACAGGATGGGCATGTTCTTGGTGTCGAGGGTGTACATCCCCGGCATCTTGACGTCGGCGAGTTGTCCCTCTTTGACGAAACCCGCCGACTGGCCCTCGCGGACGATCAACTTCGCCCCGTTCTTGATCTCGTTCTTGTGCCGGGTGAACCGGTGCGCGAGGATCTCGTTCTGGCTCGGCTCGGTCCACTCGATGATGTCGATGAACTGGCCCTTCGCCCAATCCATCAGTCCCATAGCGCTCTCCCGTTCGGCGATGACGTGACCGGTACGCGTATCGTGCCCGAGAAGTCACAAGTCGTAAAGTCGAAAGTCGTAAACTCGGCCGAAGAACGGTCATAAAGTCCGAAAGTCGAAGGTCGTAAAGTCGAAGACAGAGCCGGTTGCTGTCTTCGACTTTACGACCTTCGACTTTCGGACTTTATGACTCTGCCGCTAGCGCCCGGTCGGGCTGGGGCGGTCGATGTACCCCTTCGGCCCGATGCGGTAGTCGTCCTCGGAAATGGCGAGCCGCTCGCGGCCGCGCTTCTTCTGCTCGTCGATGGTGTACCCGGGGACGTCGGCGCGGCCCATCTGCCGCGTCTCGATCGGCCCGGAGTACCGGGTACAGCCGGCCAGAGCGGCCAACATCAACACGAACATTCGCCGCCGCATGACCAGGTCCTCCGGGCGAGGCGGAATCCGTCCCACCGCCATTATCGCCCGCCGAGCAACCCCCGCTGAATGTCGGTCGCGCGCCTTCCCGCCGCGAGCGGCGGCGCGGGGGCGGCGCGGAAGGTATGAGCGGCGCAAACGGCCGCCGACGCCCGATCTTGTGGCCCGGCGGTCGGGTGCATACGATAAATGGTGACCTTCCGCCTCACCCGCTTTCCTGCCAACCGGTCGGGCACCTTCGCCTCGGGTTGGGACTCCCCAGCACGGGGTTCGCCGTCCATGGCCACCGCTAACCGCCTCAAGAAGCTCAAGGAGTCGCTCCCGCAGTACCCCGACGACGTGTTCGCCGACACCCGCATGCCGCTCGGCGACCACATCGAGGAACTGCGGTACCGGATGATCGCCGCCATCAAGTGGCTGGTGTTCTTCCTCATCATCGGGTTCATTCTCGACGCCGTCGGCACTTCGCTGGGCAACGAGAAGGTCGGCGTCGGCAAGCCGATGCTCAAGATCATCACCGAGCCGGTCGAAACCCAGACCCGCGACTTCTACTACCGCCGCACGGTCAAGCTGATGAACGAGAAGCTGGCGCAACTGACCGGCGCGACGCCGGAGGAGATCGCGGCCATCCGCAAGGAGTTGGTGGAAGTTCACGGCAACAACCTGAGCGGGCTGAGCCGGGACAAGCGGGACAAGCTGATGGGCGCGCCGCGCGAGATGCCGGTCATCGTCCCGACCAAGAGCCTCGAAGTGGCGTTCGGCCCGCCCCGCCCCGGCGCGCCTTCGGAGGTCGCCCTCAACCTCCTGATCTACCCCGCCCACATCACCGCCGCCGCCAACGAGGGCGAGGGGCTTCTGGAGAGCAAGCAGTACCTCACGACGCTGTCCGCGCAGGAGGCGTTCGTGGTGTACTTCAAGGTGTCGATCCTGTGCGGGATCGTGCTCGCCAGCCCGTTCATCCTGTACCAGTTCTGGGCGTTCGTCGGAGCCGGGCTGTACCCGCACGAGAAGCGGTACGTGCGGCTGTTCTTCCTGCCCAGCCTGTTCCTGTTCCTCGCGGGCGTGGCGCTGTGCCAGATTTACGTGCTGCCGGGGGCGGTCAAGGCGCTGTTGAAGTTCAACGAGATGCTCGGGTTCGACCCGGACATCCGGCTGAACGAGTGGCTCGGGCTGGCGATCATCCTGCCGCTGGTGTTCGGCATCTCGTTCCAGACGCCTTTGGTGATGATCTTCCTGAACCGGATCGGGCTGTTCAGCGCCGCCGACTACCTGACCAAGTGGCGGTTCGCGTGCTTCATCCTGGCGTTCTTCTCGGCGGTCATCACCCCAACGCCGGACGTGGTCACCATGATGTACCTGTTCGCCCCGATGTTCGGCCTGTACCTGCTCGGCATCCTGTTCTGCCACCTGTTCCCCGGGTTCGACCCGAACGAACTGGAAGAGGAAGTGCCGGCCGAGGAGGTGGCAGTGTAGGAGTGAGGAGTGAGGAGTGAGGAGTCAAGGCATAAGGCCGGCTGTTCCTCACTCCTCACTCCCCACTCCTCACTCCTCACTGTATGCACCCTGATCCCGCCAACCCCCGCGTGTTCCTCGTCGGCGCCGGCCCCGGCAGCCCGGGCCTCATCACCGTGCGCGGGGCCGAGGTGCTGGCCCGCGCCGACCTCGTCCTGTACGACCAGTTGGTGCCGGAACGGCTACTCGACATGGCCCCGGCGCACGCCGAGCGGGTGTGCGTTCGGGATTTGCCCGGCACGCACCCGGACAAGTATCCGCACATCCACCAGAAGCTCATCGCGACCGCGACCGCCGGCAAAACGGTGGTCCGGCTTAAGGGCGGCGACCCGCTCATCTTCGGACGCGGCGGGGAGGAGGCCGAAGCCCTCCGCGCCGCCGGGCTGGCCTACGAGATCGTACCCGGTGTCTCCGCGGCGCTCGCGGCCGGCGCGTACCTCGAATTGCCGCTCACACACCGCGCCCACGCCAGCGCGGTGGCGTTCGTGACCGGGCACGAACTGCCGAACAAGCCCGGGAACAAACTCGACTGGAGGGCGCTCGCGGCGTTCCCCGGCACGCTCGCCATCTACATGGGCATCGCCCGGCTGCCGGTCATCACCGGCGAGTTGCTGAAGTACGGCAAGCACCCGGACACGCCGGCCGGGATCATCGAGCGCGCGTCGGTCGGCGAGCAGCGGTCGGTGTTCGCCACCCTGGGCACGCTGGAAGAGGCCCGCCGGCACGCCGGGCTGGAAGCGCCCGGCCTCATCCTCATCGGCGACGCGGTCGCGCAGCGGGCGGCGCACCCGTGGTTCGAGTCGCGCCCGCTGTTCGGCCGGCGTGTGCTGGTGACGCGCCCGGCGCACCAGGCGGAAGGGATGGTGCGGAAACTCGAACACCTCGGCGCGGTCGTCGCCCGGATGCCGGTGGTCGAGATCCGCGAGCCGGCCGACTTCGCCCCGCTCGACGCCGCGCTCGCCCAACTCCGCGCGGGCGAGTGGGACTGGCTCGTCTTCACCAGCGCCAACGGCGTTCACGGCCTCCTGCGCCGGCTCGACGCGCTCGGCCGCGACCTCCGCGACCTCGGCGGCGTGAAATTGGCGGCAATCGGCCCCAAAACCGCCGAAGCCCTCCGCGAATACCGGTTGCGGGCCGACGTGGTGCCGGCGGCCACGTTCTCCTCGGAAGGGCTGGCCGCGGCGCTCGCGCCGCACGTCGCGGGCCAGCGGGTGCTTCTCGCCCGGGCCAACCGCGGTCGCGACGTACTGCCCACCGCCCTCGCCGCGGTCGCGACCGTCGAGCAGGTAACCGTTTACGAACAGGCGGACATCGCCGACCCGGACGCGACGACGCTCGACGCCCTCCGTCGCGGCGAGATTCGATACGTGACCTTACCCAGCCCGAGCATCGCGCGCGGGGTGCTGGGCGGGTTCGACGAGACGATCCGCGGGCGGGTCGAGCGCGGTGAGATTCGGCTGGTGGCGATCAGCCCGATCACCGGCGACGCGGTCCGCGAGTTGGGCTTACCGGTCGCGGCCGAGGCGACCACCTACACCGAGGACGGGCTGATCGACGCGGTGGTGGAGCTGGCCGCCCGGGAACCGGTGTGAGCGCTCGCGGATGTGGGTGGAAGGAAAAGGCAGAAGGCCCGAGCCGGGGTGGCTTTGGCCTTCTGCCTTTTCCTCACACCCGCACCCGCACTCGCTACTTCAGGTCGCGGGAGGCGTTGAGGCCGAGGTAGACGACGATACCCGAGGCCAGCAGGCCGAAGATGTCGCCGACGACGAAGTCCTTGCCGCCGAACGGAATGCCGGCGACGAGGTCGAGCAGGAAGATGAGCAGCATCAGGGCACCGACGCCGAGCGCCCCGTAGCAGAGAGCCTTGTCCATCGCCCGACCTTTCCGCGACCCGCGGCCGATCAGTAACGCACCCATGACGGCACAACCCCGGTATTGGCCGTCAACTTAGCGACAGGCGCGTCGAACGGACACGGTAGGGGGTTACGGAACGTCGGTATTCTTACCCTCCGGCGGCCGCGCCGCAACAACCCACTTGCCGCCCGGCCGCGAACGCGCCCCGCGGTTGCCGGACACCCGGCACAACTACTACATCCGGCCGGGCGATGTCACTGCGGCGCGATCACGACGCGGAACCCGTACTCCTTCACCTCGGCCGGTTCCTTCGCCTTCTTGGCGACTCGCGGCACCCACTCGTCGATCCCCGGGACCAGTTCGGACGGGGGCAGCACGTCGATCTCATGCGGGGCGTGGCCGATCACCAGCCCCTCTTTCTTGCCGACCGGAATGGTGCCGTCGAGGTTGATCGGCGAGTCATTACCTGGCATGTTGCCCAGCCACTCCATGCCGTTGCTCACCAACTGGTGAACCCCCCACGGCTGACTGAGGTCGCCAGTGTCGGGGGAAACCGGCCGCGGGCCGTCGCTCAGCCCCAGGGCCAGGTTTTTGTCGCGGAGCCACTGGCGCTTCTCGGCGGGCGACAGGCTGTCGGTCGGCGGGCCGGCCGGGCCGTGCCTGGCGTCGCCGGCGGTCAGCCCGGCCGCCTGCTTCCACTCGAGGAACGTCGGCAGCCGGCCGGACACCCCGCCCAACTCGCGCGCGACCAGGAGCGCCTCCGGCAGCGCCACCCCCAGCACCGGCACCCCGGCCTGCGACCCGGTCACCCCCAGCTTGCGGCCGCCGGCCCCGGTCGCCCCGTCCTTCCACCGGCCCACCGGGAACGGCTTGATCGACTCGTAGACGTGCGCGACCGTCGATTCCTGCGACGCCAGCGCATCGTTGAGCGCCTGGGCGAACACGCGGTTGGTCACCTTGTTCCGGGTAATGTAGAACGGGGACGCCACGTCCCCCGGAAACCGCTTGAAGATGAGGACCGCCACCAGTTCCTCGCCGGCGACGGTGCGGGCCAGCCGCCGCGCGTAGAGCTTGCCGCCGACCTCGACCGTGTCGGCCGCATCGACCGGCTTCCACCCCGGCACGGCCACCGGCCTCCGCTCCGCGACCGGCGCGCCCTTCCCGTCCGGCGTGCCGGACGTGCCCGACGGGCCGGCGATTCCCTTGCCCGGGTCGGTCGGTTCGGCTCGCCTGTTCAAGATCACCAGCGCCGTGATGATGGTGACGACGCAGATGACGGCGACCGCGGCCACCAGCAGCACGGTGCGGAACGTGTCCGGCCGCGGGGCTACCAAGACCTGCTGGTTGAGGGCCGAGCGGATCGCCGTCCCGCCCTGCAGGACGTTGTGGCTCTTGCTCGCGTCCACCGCCGGGCTGAGCACCGCCGCCCGCAGCGCCTTGGCGAACTCGGCGCACGACCCGTACCGGTCGTCCGGGTTCTTCTCCAGCGCCTTCAGCAGCACCGCCTGCTCGGCCGCCGACAGCGGGGCGAGGTCCGGCGTCTCGTGGATGTGGAAGCTCGCCATCTCGATCAGCACGGTCGTGTCGAACAGGTTGCGGCCGAGCCGGCACCGGACGTAAGTGGCCGCGAGGGAGTACTGGTCGCTCCGCAGGCTCACCTTCTGCTGCCACATCTCCGGGGCCATGTACGCCGGGGTGCCGACGGTCTGCCCGACCATCGACATCGCGTGCTCCTGCGTCCGGGCCAGCCCGAAGTCGGCGACCTTCGCGTACTTCTTCAGGATCAGGATGTTTTCCGGCTTGATGTCGCGGTGCGACACGTTCTGGCTGTGCAGGTAGTCCAGCGCCTCGGCCGCCTGCTCGAACAGCGGGATCAGCTCCTCCGGCGGCACCCCCATTCGCCCCTGCGACTGGTGGTACGCGGCCCGGTCGGCCAGGCTGCCGTCGGCCAGCTCCATCACGATGACGAGCCGGTCGTCGAACACCCAGTAGGCGTTGGTCTTCAGCAGGTACGGGTGGGACAGGTTCTTGACCACCTCGAGCGCGTCCCGCTCGGCTAGGCTGGCCGGGTGATCGACGTTGCGGGAGATCCGCTTGACCGCGACGCGGACGCCGCCGGGGGCCAGCGCCTCGAACACCTCGCCGAACGCGCCCTCGCCGAGCTTGCGGACCAGCTCGTACGGGGCGTCGTTGGGCAGGATGGTGGACTTGCCCGTGCCGCGGACGGGCGTGGCATCCACGTTGCCGCCGTGGGTGACGACGAGGTCGCCGATCTTCGCCGGCGAGCGGCTGTCCCCGAGCGTACTTTTGCGCCCGCCGGTGCCGGGTTCGGGCGCGCGGTCGGCGGCCCGCGTCCCGCCGACGTCCGCCGGCGGTACGATGCGCTCGGCGCGCCGCGTCACCCCGCTCTCGTCCGGCGGCGGCACGTCGGCCGCGGTGGGGCGGGCGAGGCCGTGCTGGGCCTGTAGCGCGCGGGTCAGCTCGTCGTACCGGGCCGGGAACCGCTCGCGGTACTCGCGCAGGTCCGGCCGGTCGCCGTGCTGGTGGCGGAGCCGGTATTCGGCCGCCAGCATCTCGACCGGCGGCCGGTCCTTGATCAGGTCTTTGGGGAAGCGGGCGGTGTAGGTATCGACGCGGAACGGCAGCCCGGCGGCGGCCCGCCGCTCCATGTCGGCGACCGCGACCCCGACGAGGACGGCGAGGCGGTGGGCCGCGCCCGCCGGCGGCAGGTAGCGGGCCATCCCGCCGGACCCGTCGGGCTTCCACGCGGCCCGGAACCGCGAGACGCGGTCGCGCGCGTCGGCCGCGTCATCGTCCGACAGCCGGTCCGGTCCGCTCAGCGTCGCCATAATGCCCTCGCCACCTCGACCATTCGCCCGCCGGGTCGCGGCGGATTCGGCCGGCAAGCCCGGCGCATAATTTACGGGCCGGCGGGCCATATTTTAACCCCCGCCTGCCTGCCGGGCAGTAACATTCATTCGGGCCTGACGCCGAGCGCGCGATGCGCCGGACGGCCGCAAGTGGGTCACGCCATGCGCCATTCGCTCTCCCGGGCCGCCGCTTTCGCCCTGCTCATCGGCGCGGCCGCCCAACTCGGCCGGACCCAGGAGAAAGGCCCGGAAAAGGCGCCGTTCGAGCGGGTGCCGCAACTGGTGCTGACGCACGCCGGCCCGCACGCCCCGGTCACCGCGGTGGCGTTCGCCCCGGACGCCGCGACCCTCTACGTCGCCGGGTTCGACAAGCAAATCCGCCGCTACAAGCTGGCCGAAGGGAGATACGTCGCCGACGGCACGATCCGGGTGCCGATCGGCCCGGGAAACGCCGGCGTGGTCAACGCGCTGGCCGTTTCGCCGGACGGCAAGTGGGTCGCGGCCGCCGGGCGCGCCCCGCTGCGCAGTGAGGGGTGGGCGTCGCCCGACGACGGCATCGACCTCGAGACGAAGCGGTTCCGGCCCGAAGTTCAGGCCGACGCGGGGGTGATTTACCTCTTCGACCCGACCAACCCGGCCGGCGGGAAGGTGCTCCGCGGCCCGCGGCTCGGCGTCCGGTCGCTCGCCTTCGCCAACCCCAGCCCGGCGACCGGCCCGGTCGTGGTCGCCACCTCCATCGAATACGACGACCGGGAACAGCGGGTCGGCGTCGTCCGCGTGTTCGACGTGAACACCGGGAAAGAAACCGCCAGCCGCGCCGACCTCCCGCCGGTCGAGCTGTTCCCGCCGGGCGTGGCCGCGTGGGCGACTGGCGTCCTGAAAACCGGACTGCGCGTCGTCGTCGGCTGGGACAAGTCCGACGGCAAGGGGCCGCAGCCGAGCAAGCTGCTCACCTGGGACGACCCGGCGCCGAACGGCGGCGGCAAGTCGGCGTGGAGCGACGCTGAGCGCATCATTACCTCTCCGCTGTCGATGCGTGTGGCGGACGGACAGGCCGTCGAACTCGTTCACAGCGGGTTCGACACGAAGCTCGGCACCGGGTTGAACATCACCTCGGCCGCGGGCGAGACGCGGTCGGAAAAGCTGACCGACGCGAAGGGCCGGCCGACCACCCCGCACGGCATCGCGACAGCGGGCGACGCGACCGCACTACTCATTCCCGACGGAACGGACGCGGCCCGGCTGCTTCAGTACGAAATGCGGCTCGTGACACCCAAAGGGTCGCAGAGCGTGACGCTGAGCGGGTGCCCGCGCGTCCCGGTGTTGTCCGCGTCGCCCGACGGCCGGTTCCTCGCCGTCGCCGGGTTCGCCGACAACCGCGTCGAGGTGTACGGCGTCGCGGCGCTGGCCGGCGGGAAGGCGGAGGTGCAGACGCTCGCCGGCGGCGGGCAGGGGTTCGACCGCGTCGCGTTCCTGGTCGGCGAAAAGGTGTGGGTCGGTCGCGGCAACGAGGCGCCGAACACCGGCGGCGCGGTCCTCGACCTGGGCGTCGAGAAGCGCGTCGCCGCCCCGCCCGACAAGAAGGCCGCCGAGCAGATCGACGCGCCGGCGAACGCGCCCGCGCCGCGGCTCGTCGAGCCGGACGCGGCGAACAGGACGTGGCGTGTGGCGGTCGCGGTCGGCGGCGCGGACAAGGTCGTCGCCCTGCCCGACGGCGCGCGGCCGACCGCCGCGGCGTTCCTGCCGGCCAAGCCCGCGTGGGACGCCGACCGCGGCCCGCTGCTCGCCGTCGCGGTCTTCTACGACCGCGCGCAGTCGGCCCGCGTCGCCCTCTACGACCCGACCGACGGCAAGGAACTCTTCCAGTTCGGCGGGCCGGCGCTGCCGGTGCGGGCGCTGGCGTTCTCCGGCACCCGCGCCCTGCTCGCGGCCGCCGGCGACGACGGCACCGTGCCGGTGTGGTCGCTCAAGAGCCTCGTCAAGTATCCCGCCATCGACGGCCTCGCGATTGCCGACGTCAACGGCGCGGTCACCGTCACGAAGGTGCGGGACAAGACGGCCGCGGCCGAGGTCTTCAAGGAAGGCGACGTCATCGTGTCGGTGGCGAACGCGAAGGCCGTTCAGATTCCCGTGAAAGTGCCGCTCGACTTCCCGAACACGGTCCGCGGGCTGAAGATCGGCGACAAGGCCGACGTGGTGCTGAAGGACCGGGCGGTGAAGGTGGCGGTGGGCGAGCGGACCGGATTCCGCCAGCCGCTGTTCACGCTGTGGGTCGATCCGGTGGCGAACGCCGGCCGGCACGAGTGGGTCGGGTGGGCGGTGACCGGCCGGTACGACGCGAGCGGCAAGGGCGGGGAGGACCGCATCGGGTGGGTGGCCGCGACCGGCGACCCGGCCCGCCCGGTGTCGTTCGCCGGCGCGAACCAGTACCGCAAGCTGTTCTACACCCGCGACTTCATCCGCCTGCTGCTCAAGCACGCCGATCACGCGGCCGCGCTGGCCGAAATCCCGCCGCTCCCGCCGCCGCTGCTGCTGCCGGTGCTGCCCGGCGTCGAGGTCGCCGGCCGCAACGTCGTCCGCGACCGCCCCGGCTCGGTCGTCCTGCAACTCGAGCGGCTCGAAACGACGCTCGACCTCGACCGCGCACAACTGCAATGGCGGATCAGCGGTCCGAACGCCGCGGCCGGGCAGTGGACGACAGACCCGTTCACCGGCGGGCGGCGGACGCTCAACCTTCAGAACCACGACTGGGCGCGCGGCGAGCACCGCGTCGAGGCGCGGCTGCTCCAGACGGACTTCGACGGCAAGAACCCGGCCCCGGTCGGGCAGCCGGTCGTCGCGAAGCTGCTCTACGTGCCCCGCCCGCCGGCGCTCAAGGTGTTCGTGGATGGCAAGGAGTACGCCGACGGCGCGACGCACGAGACCGAGGCCGCCGAGGTGGCCGTGACCGCGACCGCGACCGCGAAGGACGACCCGCTCGGCGCGGCGGTGACGCTCGACGCCGGCGTCGCGATCAAGCTGGAGCGCGGCGCGACCGCGAAGGTGCCGCTCACCACGGACGAGACGGCCGTCCGCGTGACCGCGATCAACGCCGGACCCGGCGCGACCGCCGACGAGGAAACCGCGGTCGTGGTCCGCGTCCGCAAGCTCAAGCCGAAGGTTGTCCCACCGCCGCAGATCGCGCTGACCGTCGAGACGCCGCACGAGCACCGGACCTCCGCCGACGCGGCGTACATTTTCGGCATTCCGAAGGCGCGTGTGACGGCGCGCGTGGGCGGGCCGAACGCGGTCACCGACTTCCGGTGGAAGGACGGCGACGCCGGGTGGAAAGTTGGCACGCTCGACGCCAAAACGCAGGCCGCGACGCGCGACATCGCCCTGCCCGCCGACGGGTCGCCGCTCGTCGTCCAGGTGCAGGCGAAGTCGGCCAACAGCGAGTTCGCCACCGCGCAAGTGACGCTCCGCTACGAGGGGCTGCCCGACGTGCGGCTGGTCCCGCCGCCGGCGCGGGTGGCCGAGCCGGACCTGCTCCTCAGCGGCGGGCTGAAGGTCGCGGGCACGCGGCCGTTCGCGGTGCGGGTGGTCGTGACCGGCACGCGGACCGGGCAGACGCGGGAGTTCGACGCGTCGTTCGACGCCGGCCGCACCGCGTGGCGGTCGCCGGTCGCGCTGTTCCCGGGCGAGAACCGCATCGGCTACGCGATCGACTTCGGCCCGCAGCGCGGCTACCAGAGCGAGCCGGTCGCCGCGGTGAGCTACCTGCGGCCGCCGGTGCTGCTCGGCGGGAACGTCATCGACCTCACCGCCGGAGGAGATGTGCTCGTGGCCGCGGTCGCGCCGGCCGACGCCGCGGCGCGCGAACTGACCGTCGGCGGCGCGCCGGCGGGATTCCGCACCGGCCCGCCGGCGCGGGTGTTCGGCTTGCCCCTGTGGGCCGTGGCCGCGCCCGGCGCGGCGGCGAACGCCGGCGAGGCCAACCCGCCGCCGCGGCCGGTCGTGCTGCGCACCGACGAGGGCGAAAGCCGGCCGCTCATGCTGGCCGTGCGGGCCGCGCCCCCGCCGCCAGCGAAGGTCGAGCCGCCGGTCGTCCGGCTGACCCGCAACGGCAAGGGCTTCGCCCCGGACCAGGGGCTGCAGCCGGTCAGCGACCCGCGGTTCGGCTTCGACGTCGTCGTCAACTCGGAGGTCGCGCTGACGCGGTTCGAGGTGTCGTTCGGCACCGGCCCGACAGCCGAACTGGTGCCGGTCGGCGACGTCGGCCCGGCCGCGGCGCGGGCGGTGCCCGGCGGGTTCGAGCTGACGACCGCCCCGGCGGTCGCGCTCCGCCGCGGGGCGAACAACTACGTCCGCGTCGTCGCCGCGAACGCGGCCGGCACGACCGCCGTCGGGTTCGGGGTGAGCTACACCCCCGCGCCCCCGCGGGTCGTCATCGACCGCGTCGGCGAGCCGGACGGCGAGGCCAAGCCGCTGCCGCGCGACGGCCCGCTCCAGGTCGGCACGCCGGCGGTCGAGGTGGAGGGGCGGGTGCTGTGGGACGACGACCGCGAGCCGATCGCCCGCGACCGCGAGCTGGCGGTGGTGTTCGTCGCCAACGGGGTGTCGCACGTGCCGGTGCCGGTCGAGCGGTACGACGCATCGACCGGCAAGCGGGAGCGGGCGTTCCGCGGCCGCGTCTACCTGAACACCCTCGACCCGAACCCGAACGCCCGCGGGCTGACGCGGGTGCGGGTCGAGCTGCGGTCCGGCGAGACGCCGCGCGAGCAGGAGACCGACGACCGCGGCAGCCCGGAGCCGCTCACGTTCGCCGTCCAGAGCCGCAAGCCGCTGACCAACCAGCGGCTGCACGTGGTGGTGTTCGGGGTGCGGGTGCCGAAGGAGGACGAAGCGGACCTCCTGAGGCGGGTCGTCAAGGCGGTCGGCGGCGACGCGGGCGACGGCCCGCCGGGCGACACGTTCGCCCGCCCCGACTTCACCGAGGCGATCCTCTACCGCAAGCTCGGCTACACGCGCCAGAGCGACCTCAACGCAATGCTGACCCGCGTCCGGCAGGACATCGAGAGCCACGCGAGCCGCAACGGCTGGCAGAACGACGTGGTGGTGGTGTACTACCACGGGTACGACTGGGTGGACGGGTCGGGCCGGTGGCTGCTCGACAGCGCGGTGACGATGGGCTTCGAGCCGGCCGAGAAGCGGAGCGGCGACGCGATCCGGCTGGACGACCTGGCCCAGACGCACGGCATGCCGGTGGCGGTGGTGAACGTCGCCAGCGCCGCGGCCCCCGCGACCGACCTGGCGATCGACCTGCCGTACCTCCGCGTCGCGTGGGCGCAGGCGGCGCAGCGCGGGCGGCTGCTCGACCAGTTCGCCGACGCACTGTCGAAGCAGCGGCGGACGTTCGGCGCGGCGGCGGGCTACGTGGGGGCGAACGTCGGCCCCGGCGCGCGGCTGGCGGAGTCGCTGCCGGCGGAGGGCGTCGGCGGCCGGGTGGTCGGGTTGGGGCCGTGACGCCGAACCGCGGGCGGCGCCGCGGTGTCCGGTGGGCATGTTGCACTACCCGAAGATGCCCGGCAGCGCCGCGGCGCCGCTCGGCCGCTGCGTCGCGTTCGAGAAGCTCGACGGCACCAACCTGCACTGGTCCTGGGACCGCGAGTTCGGCTGGCACGCGTTCGGCACCCGCCGCGATCAGTTCAACCTTCTGCCCGAGGGCGAGGCGGCGTTCGCGGCCGCGCACCCGGGGCTGGAAGAGGCCGCGCCGGTGTTCCGCGACACCCTCGCCGAACCGCTCGACGCCCTCTTGCGCGACCACCCGACCTACGCACCGTTTTCTGCCGCGAAGGCGTTCACCGAGTTCGTCGGACCGAACTCCTTCGCCGGCGCGCACGAGCCGTCCGACCCGAAGTCGCTGTTCCTGTTCGACATCGAGTTGGACGGATACGGCTTCGTGTCGCCGTTTCAGTTCGCGGGCGACTTCGGGCACCTGCCGACACCGCAGGTGGTGTACCGCGGCCGGCTGACGGGCGCGTTCCTCGAAGCGGTGCGCCGCGGCGACTGCGGCGTGGCCGAAGGCGTCGTGTGCAAAGGCGGGACCGGCGGCGAGGACGTGTGGATGGTGAAGGTGAAGACGTATGCGTACCTGGAGCGCCTGAAGGCGTCCTTCGGCGCAAAGTGGGCGGATTATTGGGAGTAACCGAGGTCATGGCGCGGCGGCGTTTGACTCCTCCCGCACAGCCGGGGCCGACGTCGGCTCCGCCCCGCTCATCAGTTCGGCCGACGGCACCTTCACCGCCCACACCAGCCCCACCCGCTCCAGCAGCCGGATGAACGCGAACGTCATATCGACTTCGTACCACGCGAACCCGTGCCGGGCCGAGTACGGGGCGCGGTGGTGGTTGTTGTGCCACCCGTCGCCCATCGCCAGCACCCCCAGCACCGGGTTGTTCCGGCTCCCCTCGCCGGTCGCGAACCGCTGCGGCCCGAACAGGTGACCGATCGAGTTCACCGCGAACGTCACCTGGAACGTCAGCACCACGCTCAGGCAGTACCCGTACACCAATCCGCCCCACCCGCCGACTGCGAAGCACGCCCCCGCGAGCAACAGCCCCGGGACCACCCACAGGCGGTCGAGCCACACCAGTTCGGGGAATTTCGCGAGGTCGCGCACCGGCCGCTCGTCCGGGTGCATCAGGTCTTGCGTGAACAGCCAGCCCATGTGCCCGTGCAGGAACCCGCCGACCACCGGCGAGTGCGGGTCGGCCGGGGTGTCCGAGTGCTTGTGGTGCAGGCGGTGGTGCGCCACCCACCACAGCGGCCCCTTCTGCAACGCCGTGCATCCGGCGACGGCCAGCATGAACTGCACGAACCGCGAGGTCTTGAACGAGCGGTGCGAAAGGTAGCGGTGGAACCCGGCCGTGACGCCCAGCCCGATGTACCGGGTCAGCACGACCACCCACAGCAGATACCACCACGAGAACTCGATGAACGGGATCGCGAGCAGCGCGAGGTGGACGGAGACGAGCGGCGAGAGGGCCAGCGCGATCCGGGCGGCCCGATACCACGCCGCACGGCGCGCGGGGGGGGCGTCAGGGGCAACAGTCTGCATGTGCGAGTAGCCGGTAGGTGATCCCGGCCGTCCGGGGTGCGCGAGGTGCGCCACGGCACTGTATGCAAGAACGGCACCAAAGCGATATGAACTTGCGAACTCAAGTCATTTGGTAAGATGCAGAACTTGGGCCGCCCCCATCGACTGGAGCGGCCCGCTGAAGTGGGGCGTTCAGACGTTCTTAGCCGCGACCTTCTTCATACCGGCGGCGCGGTCGCGGGCCTTCGTCTTGTTCGCCCGCTCCACCGCGCTACCGGAGGGGAGCGCTTCCGCCTGTGCTGCGGCGGCCGCGGCCGCGTCGGCGGTCACCTTCGTGGCGTCCTCGGCGCGGTCAGTCAGCACGGTCACCACGTTCGACCGCACCTGCACGAACCCGGCCTCCACGAAGTACCGCTTCGACACCCCGCCGGTCTTCAGCCGCAGTTCGCCGGCCCCGAGGCGGCCGATGAGCGGCGCGCGGCCCTGGAGTACGCCGAGTTCGCCGTCGAACATCGGCAGGACGACCATTTCGGCCGTCTCGTCGAGCACCGCCCGCTCCGGGGTGACGACGATGCAGCGCACCCGCCCGCTCTGGGCGTCCTCGCGCCCGCTCGCGAGGCTCGGCATCATGCGATCGACCGCGGATTGAACGGTCGGTTCCGGCTGTCGCGTGTCGGCCATTTTTCGAGTGCTCAGTGCTGAGTGCTGAGTGCTGAGTGAGGTTCCGAGTGCCGGGTGCCGACCTCTCAGCACTCAGCACTCAGCACTCAGCACTAAAAATCAGGCCCCGGCCTTCTTGGCGGCTTCGGCGGCGGCGGTCGCGGCCTCGTCCACCGAGCCGACGTACATGAACGCCCCTTCCGGCAGGTGGTCCCACTTGCCGTCGCACAGCTCCTCGAAGCTGCGGATGGTGTCTTCGAGGGTGGTGAAGTTGCCCGGCTTGCCGGTGAACGGCTCGGCCACGAAGAACGGCTGGCTCAGGAACCGCTCGATACGCCGCGCCCGGGCCACGACCTTCTTGTCCTCTTCGGACAGTTCTTCGACGCCCAGAATGGCGATGATGTCCTGCAGTTCGCGGTACCGCTGAAGGATTCGCTTGACGCGGTCGGCCACGGCGAAGTGCCGCTCGCCGACGAACTGCGGGTCCAGAAGCCGGGAGTTCGACGCGAGCGGGTCGATGGCCGGGTAGATGCCCTTCTCCGAGATCGACCGTTCCAGGTAGATGAACGCGTCGAGGTGCTGGAACGTGTTCGCCGGGGCCGGGTCGGTCGGGTCGTCGGCCGGCACATACACCGCTTGCACCGAGGTGATGGCCCCATCCTTCGTCGTCGTGATGCGTTCCTGCAGTTCGCCCATCTCGGTGGCCAGCGTCGGCTGGTAACCCACCGCGCTCGGCATACGGCCGAGGAGCGCCGACACCTCCGACCCGGCCTGCGAGAAGCGGAAGATGTTATCCACGAACAGCAGCGTCTCGGTGCCGGTGACATCGCGGAACCACTCGGCCATCGTCAGGGCCGACAGCGCGACGCGGAGACGCGCGCCCGGCGGCTCGTTCATCTGCCCGAACACCATCGCGCAGCTTTCCAGCACGGACTTGGCGTCCGCGGCGGCGCTGGTCTTGGTCTCCTGCATTTCGAGCCAGAGGTCGTTGCCCTCGCGGGTCCGCTCGCCGACGCCGGCGAACACCGAGTAGCCCTTATAGACCTTCGCGATCCGGTTGATCAGCTCGGTCAGAATGACCGTCTTACCCAGCCCGGCCCCGCCGAACAGCCCGGCCTTACCACCACGCGCCAGGGGCGTCAGCAGGTCGATGACCTTGATGCCGGTGACGAGCACCTCGGCCTTCGGCGACAGTTCGTCGAACTTCGGCGGCTCGCGGTGGATGGCCCGCGTCTCCTTCGCGCCGACCGGGCCGGCCCCGTCGATCGGGTTGCCGAGCAGGTTGAACACGCGGCCGAGCGTTTCCAGGCCGACCGGGACCGACACCGGCGCGCCGGTGTCGGTGCAGTCCATCCCGCGAACCAGGCCGTCGGTGTTGCCGAGGGCGACGCAGCGGACGCGGCTGCCGCCGAGGTGCTGCTGCACTTCCCCCGTCAGGGAAATGTCGGTCCCGCCGACGGTCTTCTGCTCGATCTTGAGCGCGTTGTAGATGGCCGGCAGGTGGCCTTCCTCGAACTCCACGTCGAAGGTGGAGCCGATGATTTGCACGATCTTGCCGGTCTTGGTCGCGGTGGAAACCATCGTCGACTCCGCCTCCGTATCAGGGGCCATATAAGCTGTTCGCATCAATTTCCGTCGGCACGCCCGGCTTTGGCCTTTCGGTTCGGCTCGCGCCGGTCGCCGCGCGCTTTCAGGCGCTCGACCTGACTGACCGTCCAATCCACGCGATCGTAGTCGGCCTCGGCCATCCGTCGGTAGGTGGTGACGGCCCCGTTGTTCCGCAGTTGCAACTCGGCGGTCGTGACGGTCACGATCTCGCACTCGGTCATTTCGTCGGGCGTCTTCAAGGTGATTTTACCCACCTCGTACTTGAAGTTGCCGAAGCCCCCGCTCACCAGTTTCCCGTTCGCGTAGTAAAGGGACTCGTACCAGTAGAACTCCATGTCCATGCTCGGGTTGAGGATCAGCACCTCGAAGTTACCCGGCGCAGCGCCGTCCGCGATCCAGTCGCCGCGGATAGCCTTCACCTCGGCCGGAGGTCGATACCCGCACCCGGCGGCACACACAAACAGTAGAACGACGATCAAGCCCATTGCCCGGCTCATCGAGCGTCCTCGCTATCAGTCGCGCGGCACCAGAAAGCCCAAATGGTGTTCGCAGTGCTTCAGTTGGAGCCGTAGGGCTTCCTCTTTGGTCATGTTGCCGAACAGCGGCGACGGGTGAACCGGCCCCGCGTGTGCCTTCAGTTGCTCGGCGGCCGCTTTCAGCTTCGCGATGGCCGCGGTCGCGTCATCGCCGGGCTTGAACACCGTTTGCGGCACTGTGCGGGTGCCGGCGTTGAACCCGTTCGCCAGCACCTTCGCCTTGAGCTTCGGCCCGAGCGCCATTCTCACCACCCAAAGAGGCGGGCGGAGCAGGAGCGGCACCTTCGGGAAGCCCTCGACCGGGAACCGAAGCCACTCCGCGAGGTGCAAGCACACCTGCGCCAAGTCCCAGTTCCCGGCCCGATCGTAGCCCTTCGCGAGCAGGCGTTCGGCGTCGCGGACCACGTCATCGAGGGTCGCGAAGGTGAGCTTGCGGCGTTCCGGCCTGGTCGCGGTGCTCACGATCCGCCTCCGTCGCTCGAGGGCGAAGCCGCCGGAACACGACAACACACCCGCTCACGCCCGCCAAGAGCATCCACGACCACGAGAGCAACAGCACATGCCCGCCCACGGCCCGCTTCTGTCGCCACCCACCACCCGGCAGTTCGGTACGTTCGTCCCGCGCCACGTACTCGAACCACGGTGAGAACGGCAACCCGAGTGCGAATCTCGACGTCACCACACGCACGTCCGGTCGCGAGTCGAGACTGTCAGCATTCTCGAACGACCACATACCGAACGAGACCAACAGCCCCACCGCGGCAATCAGGCAGAACAGTCGCACCGCGCGCCGGGTCATGCGGATGCTCCTTACTTCAGCGCCTCCGAGCCGGCGATCAGTTCCGAGATCTCCTTCGTGATATTCGCCTGCCGCGTCCGGTTGTAGATCCGCGTGATTTCCTTGATCAGGTCGCCGGCGTTCTCGGTGGCGGCCTTCATCGCGACCCGGCGGGCGATCTGCTCGCTCACCGCGGCGTCGAGGAACATCTTGAACAGCCGCACCTTCAGCGCCGCCGGCACCAACTCCTCGAGGATTTCCGCCGCGTCGGGTAGGAACTCGTAATCGACTTTCTGACCCGATCCGGCGGCCGCGCCCGCGGCGGGTTTCGTCTCCGGGGCCACGCCGGACAGCGGCAGTAGGGTTTCCACCACCGCCTGCTGACGGGCGGCGTTGACGAACTTCATGTACGCGACCTTCACCTCGTCGATCTGCCCGGCGGTGAACAGGTCGATGTAGCGGCTGGCGATCGCGTCCACTTCCGCGAACGTCGGCTTGTCCTCGAAGTTCGTGTACTCCTTCGCCCGCGCGATCCCCTGGAAGCGGAAGAAGGCGATCCCGCGCTTCCCGGCCGTTTCGAGGTCGAACGGCGTGCCCGCGGCGGCGTAAGCGCGGGTCGCGCCCAGCGCCTCGCGCAGGATCGAGCCGTTGTACCCGCCGCACAGCCCGCGGTTGGCGGTGATGACCAGGAGCAGCGACCTCTTGACCGGCCGCGTGGCGAGCAGCGGGTGGCTGACGTCCCCGGCGTTTTTGGACAGGTCGGCGGCCAGTTCGGCGATCTTGCGCGTGTACGCCTCGGCCTCCTGGGCGCGCTTGAGGGCGCGCTGGAACCGCGACGTCGCGATCAGTTCCATCGTCTTCGTGATCTTGCGGATGTTCCGCACCGCCTTGCGGCGCTTCACGAGGACACGCAGGTTCGCCATTGCAGCCCGTGTCTTGTGTTTGGTGTTTCGTGTCTAGTTTTTCGTTTTCAGCGGCGGGCGCGGCAGGTGGTACGCGGTGATGACGAAAACCAAGTCCTCGTCGCCGAACCCGTTGTACCGCCAGACGATCTTCACCCACCGCCCGTTCGGGACGCGGCCGTAGCTCTCAACACCCGGCTCCGGCTCGTCCCACTCATCGACGTCAGTCCGGTGTTCCCACGCCCATTCCACCTCGTCGGCGGAAAGGTGGTGCATGGCCAGCTTCGCAAGGTTCCAGTCGATCCAAACGAATTCGGCCATGCCTCCTTTCTTCTCTTGGTCTGGACTGTAGCCGGCCTCACAGAGGTCGGAGCGAAACGAGTCGCGTACGTCCGGCCTCACAGCGGCCGGCTACAGAAACCTACCCCTTGAACTGCGGCTGGAACTCGGCGATGGCGGCGTTCAGCGCGGCCATCACCTCGTCGGTCATCTTCTTTTCCTTGGCCAGCAGCGCCCGCACTTCCGCCTTTTGTTCCTTCATGAACTTCAGGAACTGGTCTTCCCAGTCCTTCACCTTCTTGCGATCGACCTTGTCCAGTCCGCCGCTGTTGCCGGCGTAGATGATCATGATCTGGTCGATCACGTTCAGCGGCTTGTACTGACCTTGCTTCAGGATTTCGACCATCCGGTAGCCGCGGTCGAGCTGCGACTGCGTCACCTTGTCGAGTTCCGTACCAAGCTGTGCGAACGCCTCCAGTTCGCGGAACTGGGCCAGAGCGAGCTTCAGACCGCCGGCGACCGTCTTGTGCTTCATCGCGCCGATTTGGGCGTTGCCGCCCACGCGGCTCACCGAGATGCCGACGTCCACCGCGGGCAGCACACCGGCGTTCTTCAGGTCCGGTTGCAGGTAGATTTGGCCGTCGGTGATCGAAATCACGTTGGTCGGAATGTACGCCGACACCTCGCCTTCCAGCGTCTCGATGATCGGCAGCGCGGTCAGCGAGCCGCCGGTGCCGGTGACCTTGGCGATCTTGGCCCCGGGGAACGCCTTGAGGTCGTGCTTGGCCTGCTCCAGCCCACCCTTATCGCCCGGCCCGATGTACACCATCCCCTGATCGCCCGGCCCGCGGCGCTCGGCCGGGTTCGACGCCTTGTTGATGCCCCAGTGGGCCTCGGCGTTGGCGCCGTCGGTGCTGCCGTCGAGGATCACCCACCGCTCGGCCAGCTTCGCGGAGCGTTCCAGCAGGCGGGAGTGGCAGTAGAACACGTCGCCCGGGTACGCCTCGCGGCCCGGCGGGCGGCGCACCAGCAGCGAGAGCTGACGGTACGCGGCGGCCTGCTTCGACAGGTCGTCGTACACGCACAGAGTGTCGCGGCCCTTCTCGTACATGAAGTACTCGGCCATCGACGTGCCGGCGTACGGGGCGAGGTACTGCAGCGGGGCCGCGTCGGAGGCGCTGGCGACCACGACGATGGTGTAGTCCATCGCCCCGGTCTGCTGCAACTGCTGCACGACGCTGCGGACCTTCGACTCCATCTGCCCGCACGCGATGTACACGCAGATGACGTTCTCTTCCTTCTGGTTGATGATCGTGTCGAGCGCGATCGCGGTCTTGCCGGTCTTGCGGTCGCCGATGATCAGCTCCCGCTGCCCGCGGCCGACCGGGGTCATCGAGTCGATGGCCTTGATCCCGGTCTGGAGCGGTTGCTTGACCGGCTGCCGCTCCAGAATGCCCGGGGCCGGGCTTTCGACCAGCCGCCGCTTGTCGGTGATGATCGGCCCCTTGCCGTCGAGCGGGTTGCCGAGCGGGTCCACCACGCGGCCGATCAGCCCCTCGCCGACCGGCACCGACAGCAGTTCGCCCGTCGTGCGGACCTCCATCCCCTCGGTGACCTTCAGGTAGTCGCCCAGGATGATGACCGCGACCGAGCTTTCTTCGAGGTTGAAGGCGAGGCCCTTCACCCCGGCCTGCGGGAAGTCCACCAACTCGCCGGCCATCACCTCCGACAGCCCGTAGCAGCGGGCGATCCCGTCGCCGACCTCGAGCACCTGCCCGACGGCCCGCGTCTCGACCTTCTGGTCGAACTGCTCGATCTGCCGCGCCAGGACGCTGATGATCTCGCCCGCGGCTTGCTTGGTCGCTGCCATGGTTGCCTCTGGGAAGCTGTTGGCTATTAGCCGTTAGCTGTTAGCCAAACCCGGTTCTGTTTCTGTTCCGGCCGCCGGCGTCTGGCCAACAGCCAACAGCCATGTGCCAATGGCTCCGGCCTAGCGGGCCAGCAGGAGCGAGCGGAGCGACTGAATCCGGCTGCGGACGGAGGTGTCGATGACCTGGTCACCGACCTGGACCACCAGCCCGCCGAGCAGGTCGGGGTCCACGCGCACGTCCAGCACCGGCTCCCGGTTCCCCAGCACGCTCTTGACGTTCGCCGTCAGGTCGGTCCGCTGGGCGTCGGTCAGCGGTACGGCCGCGGTCACCTTCACGCGGACGCGGCCGGCCCGGTCGTCGAGCAGTTGGCGGACGGCGGCGGCGATCCCGCGGAGCAGATCGAGGCGGTTGTTCTGGGCCAGCACGCCGACCAACCCGCGGAGCAGGTCGGAGGCATTGTCCTTAAGGGCCGGGGCCAGCGCCGCGGACTTCGCCCGCTTGCTCACCGCCGGGCTGGCGAGGAAGTTCGCCACGCCGCCGCTCGCGCCGAGCGCCTGGACGAACGCGGTCAACTCCTGGCCGACGGCGTCGCCCGCGTCCGGCCCCTGCTTGGCCGCGGAGGTCAGCAGGGCTTCGGCGTAGACGCGGGCCAGCCGCGACCGCGTGGTGCCGGCGTCGAGGACGGTCTCGTGTGTGGCTTCGGCGTTTGCCATGTGTGTCCCGAAAGTAGGTCACTCGCTCCGCGAGTGGCGCCGGTCACGAATACAGGACTCAATGACTTCTTCTGTAGCCGAGGGCGCGACTCGCGGAGCGAGTCGCCTACGTTCTTACGCCCGCGAGTTCGCCTTCAGTTCCGCGATCGACTCGTCGAGCAACCGGGCCTGCTGATCCACCGACACCTGCTGCCGGAGCGCCTTGGTGGCGATCAGCACGGCCAGTTCGACCGCCTGCTGCTGGATGTCCTTGGTGAGCGCCGCCCGCTCCTGCTCGACCTCGCGCTTGGCCCGGTCGCGCTCGGCCTGAGCCTCCTTCGCGCCCTCTTCCGTCTTGGCGGCCTTCAGCGCCTCCGCGTCGCGACGGGCCTCGTCCAGCATCTCCTTGACCTTGCCCGCGGTGGCGTCGAGCTCCTTCTTCGCCTGGGCCATCAACTCGGCCGCCGCGGCGCGGTCCTTCCGGGCCTCGTCGAGAGCGGAAGTGATGGTCAACTCGCGCTTCTCCAGCCCGGCGCGGATCTGCGGCCACGCCTTCCACGACAGGATGAGCATCAGCAGGCCGAACACGATGAGCGTGTACAGGCCCAGGTCCCAGCGGTGGATGCCGGTGAACTTCATCTTGTCGAGGATGCCGCCGCCCTCGCCGTGCCCGTGCGCGTCGGCCGCCAGGGCCGGCGCGGCGAACACGAGCGCCGCGACCGCCGCGAGCACGAACAGCCGGCCGATCAGTGCCACTTGCATAGCTACCCCTCCTCGCGGCGTCCGGGCGGTGGTCACAGGAACATGAGGGCCAGGCAGAGCACCAGGGCGATGATCCCGGCCCCTTCGACCAGGCCGGCGAGGATGAACATCGCGCCCTGGATGGCCCCGGCCTGCTCCGGCTGGCGGGCGATGCCGCTCAGCGCCGCGTAGCCGATGATGCCGATCCCCAGGCCGATCCCGATCACCGCCAGGCCCATCCCGATCGCGGCGCCGGGGCCGGCGCTCGCGTCCGCGTACGCCGGGAGCGCGGTCGCCAGGATCACCAGCAGGGCCGCCACGCACAGGTTAGCAAAGCGCATCGTCAGAACCTCCGAAAGCTTGGGTTGCGGTCGCGGTACTATCCAGGGTCAGTGTGCCGGGTGCCGGGCCAGCCCGATGAACACGGCGGTCAGGTACGTGAAGATGAACGCCTGCAGGCCGGCGATGAACAACTCCAGGAGGCTCAGCGCCGTCACCAGCCCGATGCTGAACAGCGTCGTCGCCCCCCAGATGATGTTCTGGACGCCTTCCGGTTGCTGGCCCACGAACTTGATCTGGTAGTCCGGGTTCGACACCAGGGCGATGAAGAACAGGATCATGAACAGCACCGTGTGCCCGGCCAGCATGTTGGCGAACAGACGCACGGCGAGCACGATCGCCCGGATGAACGCGGTCGCGTACTCCAGGAGCGCGATGCCGACGGTGATCATCCCGCCCAGGAACTTCATCGCCGCCCCGCCCTCCATATGAATGTGCGGGATGAACGACTTGATGTACCCGCCCGGCCCCATCTCGGCCAACCCGGACACGTGGATGACTACGAAGCTGACGAACGCCAGCGCTGCGGTCACTGCGATCGACGCCGTGGGCGAGCCGAGGAACGGCAACATGCCCAACAGATTCATCATGAAGATGAATAGGAACAGCGTCGTCAGGTACGGTAGGTACTTGTTCGCGTCGTGCTCACCGACCCCGGGTCGGGCGATCTTGTCGCGGACGAAGAACAGCAGCGTTTCCAACAGGTTCCAGAGCTTGCCGCGCGGCGGCTCGCCGTTCTTCATCTTGTTGCCGAGCCACAGCATCGACACGGCGACCACCACCGCGGCGACGGTGATGAAGATCATGAACTTGAGCGGGGTGCCCTCGTACTCCAGCGACTGGAGCTCGAAGCCGCCGAAGAACTCGAGGTGCGGGCTATCGACGACGTGGCCGAACGGATCGACTTTCTTCGCCATTGCCACTCCTCTCGACCCACAACCGCCGGAGCCTCAACCCTTCGCCGCACCCGCGCCGGACTTCGTCACCAGAACCGGCCCCGCGAGCAGTGCCGTTTCGACAACCAGCGTCGTCAGGTAGACGCCGAGCAGCCACGCCAGATAGCTGAGCGGGTCGCGCCCGAACGTCGGCCGCGCGGCGAAAAACACGACCACCGCTCCGCCGAACCCGACGAACATCCGCGCCGCCGTCCCGACCGCCAGCGCCAGGATCGGGCCGAACACCGTCGCCTTGCCGAGCCGGTCCGCCAGCACCAGCGTCACCAGTCCCGTCGGAACAACCAGCACGACCGCGACCGCCGCACACAACCACTGATATTCGCCGCGCCACAGTCCCAGGGGCACCGCGACGGCTACAGCAAGCCCGAGCGGCACGCCGAGCATGACCGCGGCCCGCCGGATCACTTCCCGTCCCCTTGCCCCGCCCCTTGTGCGGGCGGCTCCGGCTTCTTCGCGGCCATCGCCGTCAGAGCGTTCGCCATCTTCACAAGGTGGAAGAAGGCGATTCCCAACCCCGCGAGTGTCAGCCCGATCGTAAACCCGGGCATTGTCCCGAGGCCAAAATCGAGCGCCAGCCCGAGTATGGTGAACGTGGCCATCTCCGACCCTGCGACCATCAGGCCGAAGGGAAGACCGCGACCGGCGGGCGGTCGATCGGTCGGCATGGTGTCACTCACACAAGGGATTCGGCGAACTGAAGGCGTATTGTGTGTGGCCGGCAAGCAAAGTCAACCGGTCTCTCGTGAAAAATTTCACAAGCACAGAAACTGGTGACTTTGTCCAAGAAAACCCGGCATTTTAGCAATTCATCACGATCGGAACAAAGTTGAGGATCAGATGAATGACCGGGACGGCTGCCATCGAATTGGGCACATCACGGCACAAGTTGACACATAGTCGAGCGTGATAATTGGGCGAAATGGGCTGTCGAAACGGGTTTGAGGGGCGGAATCACATTGACACGCGAGCCGGCGTTTTTCTATGATGAGCAACGAGTTAGGATTTCTGCTGTGGCTTCGACCGCCAACCGTTTTACTCTCCGGCTTCACGCTTTTCGTGTCGCCGCCCTGCCCCGGACGGCACATTTCGGTTGGAGTACGATAATCGGCGGCTGACACCGTCGAGCGATGAATTATTGCCCGGACATTCCCACCCCGAATAATGGCGGCGGGTTTGTCCCGACACCACCGGAACGGACGCCGGCTGTCGTCACAACCCGACACGGATGGACTTTGCCGACCGTTCCGCAACCGCCGTACCACGCGCGGGGGAGTGGCTCGCCGATGAAAACCGCTGGCTCGCTGAGCGACCGGTCGAAGGCTGAACTCGCGGACCTGGCCCGCCGCCGCAACATTCGCGGATACGCCAACATGGATAAGGCGGCTCTGGTCAAGGCTCTTACCAAATCGAGCGGGCCTGCCAAGCCCGCCAAGGCCGCCCGCCCGGCGGCCAAGCCGGTCACGAAAGTCACCACCAAAACGCCGGCCAAGCCCAAACCTTCCACGGCTACCCGAATCACCCGCCCGGCCAAGCCGGCCCCGGTTGCGAAGTCTTCGGCCAAGCCCGCTGCGGCCGCGAAGCCGGCGGTCGCAAAGCCCGCGCCGCAACCGGTCGCGGCCAAGTCGGTCGTTGCGGCCGCCAAAGCGCCGACGACGAACGGCACGCACAAGCCGGCGACCGCCGCGCCGGCCGCCAAGACCCCGACCCGGCCGCTCGTCCCGCCGAAGCCGGCCGTGGCGCCGAAGCCGGCGGCCAAGCCGCTGGCCCGCGACATCGCCCGCGACCTGCCCTATCGCACCACCGGCCCGCTCACCAAAGACCGCATCATGCTGGTGGTGTCGAACCCGTACTGGCTGAACGCGTACTGGGAGCTGTCGCCCAACTCGATCTCGCGGGCCGAGGCGGCGCTGAAGCAGGACTGGCACGGGGCCAAGCTCATCATCCGGCTGTTCGACGTGACCAGCCAGGACACGACGAGCACGTCCGAGACCCCGATCAAGGACATCGTGATCCAGGGGTCGAGCCAGAACTGGTACATCGACGTCCCGCAGCCGCCGCGGACCTACCGGGCCGACATCGGGTACGTGTCGCGCCGCGGCGACTTCCATGTGCTGGCGCGGTCGAACGTGGTGACCCCGCCGAAGGTCGGCACCGGCGAGGCGGCCGCGGACTTCGACGCGTGGGACGAGGGCGACGTCAAGTTGCAGGCGGAGCGGATGCTCGCCCGCTCGACCGGGTTCGAGTCGAGCGGCAGCGCCGAGCTGCGGGAGTTCCTGGAGGAGCGGACCGGCAAGACGCTCGGCCCGCCGAAGGAGACGGCGTTCGGCACCGGGGCGACCCCGCCGGGCAGCGTCAAGAAGTTCTTCTTCGAGATCGACGCCAAGTTGATCGTGTTCGGCCGCACCGACCCGACGGCGCATCTGACGCTGAACAACGACCCGATCAAGCTGAACGCGGACGGCACGTTCCGCGTCCCGTTCAACCTGCCGGACAGCCGCCAGATCATCCCGGCGGTGGCGTCCAGCGCCGACGGCGTCGAGGAGCGGACCATCGTGCTCGCGGTCGAGCGCAACACCAAGCACCTCGACCCGATGATCCACGACCAGATGAACGAGGTCTGACCTCTGAGTCATAAAGTCTGAAAGTCGAAGGTCGTAAAGTCGAAGACAGTCGAGACTTCTGTTTTCGACTTTACGACCTTCGACTTTCAGACTTTCGACGCGAAGCATGTTGTTTGACTTCCTCCTCTCCGACGAGCCGGACGCGCCGGGCGAGTACGCCCTCGCCCGGTACTCGCGGCGCGCGATGGCGACCACCTTCGAAGTCGCCCTCCCCGTCGGCTCGCTCCGCAACCCGCTCGCGGCCGCCGAAGACGCCCTCGACCTCATCGACTCACTTGAAGACCAACTCACCGTCTACCGCGACCACTCCGAAGTCGTGCGGCTGAATCAGACCGCCGCCGACGGGTTCGTGGAAGTCGAGCGCGGGCTGTTCGAACTGCTGTCGCGATGCGCCGCGTGGACGCGCGAAACCGACGGGGCGTTCGATGTCGCCACCGGGGCGCTGATCAAGGCGTGGGGCTTCTACCGCCGCGACGGGGCTGTGCCGCCGGCCGCGGAACTGGTCGCGGCGATGCGTGCGACCGGGTTCCGGCACGTCGTCCTTGATGACGCGAAGTCCGCGGTCAAGTTCCGCGCGCCCGGGCTTGAACTCAACCTCGGGGCGGTCGGAAAAGGGTACGCGCTGGATTGTGCCGCGACACTCCTTCGGCAAAAATGGGGGGTACGCTCGGCGCTATTGCACGGCGGCGGGAGTAGTGCTTACGCGATCGGCTCCCCGCCGGGTGACAATCGCGGCTGGCCGATCAACCTGAGGCACCCGAACCAACCTGAGAAATCGCTGGGCGTGGTGCGGTTGGCCGACGCGGGGTTCGGGACTTCGGCGGCCACGTTTCAGTTTTTCGAGTATAAAGGCCGAAAACTCGGTCACCTGCTCGACCCGCGGACCGGGTGGCCGGCGGCCAGCACGGCGAGCGCCAGCGTGGTCGCCCCGACGGCCGCCGAGGCCGACGCGATGTCCACCGCGGCCTTCGTGATGGGCGCGGAAGGGGCGGAGCGGCTGACGCGGCTCCGCCCGGCGCTCGGGGCGGTGTTATCGAGCGACGCCCCTGCCCGGTTCGTGTTCAACCTCGACCCCGACTCGTACTCTCCTCCGCCTGCGGACTGATTCCAATGAGTCACCTTCCGATACCGCTCGCCGTGCTGTACGCGGGTCTGGGCGGGACCGTCCTCGCGCTGATCGTCGCCACGGCGACGAACAACTGGTCCCTCCGGGTCTTCTTCCTGCTCACGCTGCGGCTGGCGATCGGCTGGCACTTCCTGTTCGAAGGGCTGTACAAGGTGCAGTCGTACTACGCCGGCCCGACGGAGACGAGCAGGCCGTTCACGAGCGAGCCGTACTTCAAGGTCGCGCCCGGCCCGCTCGGGGTGAAGATGCGGAAGGAGTTCTCCGACCCGGAGGCCGACATCGCAGCCAAGGTGAAGGCCCCCAAAAACATCCCCGCGAGCGAGTTCGCACAACTGAAGGCCGAGCAACAGGCCGCGGAGTGCCCGAAGGTCGTCGCCGACCTGATCGACGCCGTGAAGGGCGAGCCGGAGCGCGAGAAGAAGAAGGCCGACGAGGAGGAGGCGAAGCAACTCGCCACACTCCAGAGCGATCAGGGCAAGGAGTGGGCTAAAGGCTTGGCCGAAACCGCCCGCAAGGCCGCCGACAAAAAGGCCGAAGGGCTGAACACCCCCGCGGGACAAGACCTGATCGTCGCGGCGAAGGCCAAGTACGCCCGCTGGGTGTACGGCGTCGATCGCCGAACCGCGTCCATCAAGTCGATGAGCGGCGACGTGACGCTCACCGCCCCGGAGCGGATCGAACAGGTCGAGTGGGTGAAGGCGAAGGCGCAGTCGGTCGCGGAACGGCAGACGAACGGACTGGGCGGCGGTCAGGGGACTGATGCGAAGAACGTCGCGGAGTGGCGCATCGCCGCCCTGACTGCCGAAACCGACCTCGCCCGCGACGCCGACGCCTTCATCGCCGAACTTCAGAAAGACCTCAACGGCGGCAAGGCGCTGATCGAGGACGCCCCGCCGCCGGAGAAGCGCGGGCAACTCATGGACCGCTTCACCATGTGGTTCCTGGTGACCGTCGGCGCGTTCCTGATGGGCGGGCTGTTCACCCGCGTCGCGTGCGTGCTGGCCGCCGGGTTCCTGGTGATGACGTACCTGGCGCACCCGGCGTTCCCGTGGTACCCGCTGCCGCCCAACACCGAGGGCAACCCGGTGTTCGTCAACAAGAACGTGATCGAGGCCCTCGCCCTGCTGACGCTCGCCCTGTACCCGACCGGCCGCTGGCTCGGGCTGGACGCGGTCGTCCTGCGGCCGCTTATGAAGTACAAGCCCGAACAGCCCGTCGCGTAAACTGGTGTATTCCGCTCGCAACCCCTCCGGGGTTGCCGCTACACTCGAAACTCTCTCAATCCTGGAGCGGTTGTCATGGCACTCGACCTCACGCCGGAACAGAAGGCGGCGGGCAAGGCGAACTTCGAGCAGGCGGCCGGCGACCTCGCCCGGGCCGGCCAGATGAACACGATGGTGGTCGGCGGCGACAAGCCGGCCGCCAACGCCAAAGACCCGGACCGCCGCGACCTGCTCAAGGCCGGGCTGGCGGCCGGTGCGGTCGTCCCGGTGTCGGCGGCCGTGTACTTCGGCTACCACTCGTGGAAGGGCACCAACGCCGTCAAGACGGCTCTCATCGGGTGCGGCGACGAGGGCGGCGTGCTCATCGGCGACCACAACCCGGAGTTCAACGAGTTCGTCGCCGTGTGCGACATCCGCCCGTCCAACCTCAAGCGCATCTTCGAGGGCGAGCCGCAGGGGCCGCGGAAGGGGCTGAACCGGCACTACGGCAAGGACAGCGCCAAGAAGATCAAGAGCTACGACAACGTCGATAACCTGCTCGCCGACGCCAAGAAGCTCGGGCTGGAAGCGGTCGTCATCGCCACCCCGCTGATGACCCACGACACCATCGCCAAGAAGTGCATGGACGCCGGGCTGCACGTCCTGTGCGAGAAGCTGATGGCCCGCACCATCGGCAAGTGCAAGGAGATGACCGCCTACGCCAAGGACAAGGGGCTGCTGCTGTCGGTCGGCCACCAGCGGCACTACAGCACTCTCTACGCGCAGGCGATGGAGGTGCTGAACAGCGGCATCCTGGGCGACATCAAGCACATCCGGGCGCTGTGGCACCGCAACAACTCGTGGCCGTTCAGCGCGAGCGAGGCCGACCGGGCCAAGTTCGCCACCGGCAACGACATCAACGGCAAGCCGTTCGACATCCCGGCCCTCCGCGACGGCTGGTGCAAGCCGGTGCCGATGGAAGACGCCGACCCGTTCCTCAAGGACCCGCAGCGGCTCCGCGACCTCGGCTACGAGAGCATCACAGAGCTGGTCCGGTGGCGGCTGTACGACAAGACCGGCGGCGGGCTGATGGCCGAACTCGGCAGCCACCAACTGGACGCGTCGAGCATCATCCTGGGCCATGTCCGCCCGCTGGCGGTCCAGGGCGTGGGCGGGAAGTTCTTCTACGGCCCGGGCAAGAACGACCGCGAGAGCGACGACGGCGTGTTCGTCACCTTCGAGTTCCCCGGCCGCACCTACTACAAGCGGGACAAGGACAACCACCTCGTCCTCCAGGGCGGGAAGCCGATCTTCGAGAACAAGGACGACATCGTCGTCGTGACGTACTCGTCGTTCAACACGAACAGCTTCGAGAAGTACGGCGAGTGCGTGATGGGCAGTCGCGGCACGATGGTGATCGAGGAGGAGAAGGACGTCTTCCTGTTCAAGGAGCCGGAGCCGGCGAAGGCGGGCAGCGGCGGCCGCGACACCAAGGTGACCGTGACCACCGGGGACGGGAAGAAGCCGGCAATGGAGGCGACCTCGACGTGGGGCGGCGGGGGCGGGGCGGCGATCAGCAAGGCCGCCGGCGCGCCGGCGTGGGACAGCGCCGTCCGCGGCTACCGCACCGAGATGGAGCACTTCGCCTATTGCCTCCGCGAGTGGCAGAAGCGGGGCGGGAAGGTCGATTACTCGAAGGACGAGCAGGGGCATCTGAAGCACGCCGACATCATCCCGCGGTGCCACGGCGAGGTGGCGATGGCCGACGCGATCCTGGCGCTGACCGCGAACATGGCCATGGCCAAGCGGGAGCGGATCGTGTTCGAGGACGGGTGGTTCGAGACCGCCAGCCCGGACGTGCCCGAAACCAAGCACACGAAGAAGGCCTGAGCGAGTCGCAGGTCTGAAGGTCGAAAGTCGTAAAGTCGAAGACCTGCGTGATGTGGGTCTTCGACTTTACGACTTTCGACTATGGCAATTGAGCGACTCGGATGTTGCGGAACAGGATGTCCGTGGTCGGGTCGTGCCCCTGAATCGAGATCGGCCCCTTCGCGGCGCGGAACCCCTGTCGCGGGTTGTCGTTCTCCTTGCGGTCGTCGGTCCAGTCCACCGTCTGGTAGCCGTTCACCCACGTCGCGATGTGCTTGCCGTCGGCCACGACCGTCATCGTGAACCACTCGTTGTCGTTGCTCACCACCTTCCGCGCCGGGACGCGGCGGTAGATCGCGCCGGTGCCGAAGTCCGCGGGCTTGGTGCGGTCTTCCTTGTAAGCGTTCTGAATCTGCGCCTCGTAGCCGTTCTGGTACTGCCCGGGGATGCAGCGGAAGAAGATGCCGCTGTTCAGCGCCTTCCCGAGCGTCTTGCACTCGAATTGCAACACGAAATTGTCGAACTCCTTCTCGCTGACGAGGTCGCCGGGGCCGTTCTTGACGGAGAGTTCGCCGTCTTTGGTTACCTCCCATTTCGACGCGGCCCGCTTCGGGTCGGCCATGTTGACCTTCCACCCGTCGAGGTTCTTGCCGGTGAAGAGGGCGGAAGTTTGCATCGGGCGTATCATCAGCCGCTGAATGACGACCGCACTCTTGGGTGCCAAGTTAAATCCCAACTGCACCGGCGAAGGCGTACCCTTCGAGACCGCACCCAGGCCATTGGGCGCTTCGTTGATTTTGCTATCCACCGCACTTTTCAGCCATTCTCCTTCGCGGATCCAACTCGCACGCGTTTGTGGGTGTTCCTTCGGCGGGAGATGAAATGTTTGATTTGCAGACCCGAGATAGACGAAACTGGCCTCGCCGGTGCAGTGCCACTTAGCCGAGAGTTCGAGCCCTTCATTAAAGCGCACAGGGAGGCGAACTTCGACCGCTCTGTCTGCTGCCGTAAAGGTCAACGCGCCGTCAATTACCTTCGGATCACCGGCTTTTCCCCACCCGAACGTCGATTCGCCGTCGAACAGCAGAATCCAGCCGTCCGCGATCTCCTTCGGGGTCAGCGTGTTCGGCTTGGGCTTGTCGTCGGCGGTCGCGGGCAGCGCGAACGCCAGGAGGGCGAACGCGGCGAAGAGGCGCGGCATGGGTCACCTTCGGCATGGGGAGGAGCGGCTACATCGTCGATTCCGCGACCGCCACGGTCAAGCCGGCGGTGTAGCTGGCGTATTGTGGCGTCCAGCCGAGCGCGCGAAACGCGCCGCTGTCGATCCGGCGGTTCGGCGTGCCCGGTTCTGCTCTCTGATCGAACCGCGCCACTGTGCCGAGCAGTTCGGCCAAGCGGCTGTAGAAGTCGCGACGCGTCACCGGGGTGCCGTCGCTCAAGTTGTACGTCGCGCCCGGAGCGGCGTACTGCTCGGCGTGCAACACCGCGGCCGCCCCGTCACTGACGTGAATCAGGTTGAGCCACTTTTCGGCGTCGCCTACTAGTGATTCGCCGTTCAGTATCGGAGATTTTCGCAAAAGCCGGTCCGGGCCGTAAATTCCCGCGGAGCGCAGGATGATCGCGTCCGGCCGCTTGGCCCGCAGAAGCCGCTCAGCCTCCAGCACGACCTTACCGGACTCCTCGGTCGGTTCGGTCAGAGACGCTTCCGACACCCATTCGCCACCGGTCTGACCATAAACGCTCGTGCTCGAAACGTAGATGAACCGGCCGCCCGGCGGGAGCGCGTCCAGAACATTCGCCAGCCCGGCGACGTAGACATCTCGCATCGAGCGCCCGGCGGAACGGTCGAGGCCGACCGCGTACAACACCGTGCCCGCCGCCGGAAGCGACTTCAGGCTGTTAGGTTCGCACACGTCGCCCGTCAGCGGTTCGACTCCCAACGCCGACAGCGCGTCGGCGTTCCGACGGGTGAGGGCGCACACGCGGTGCCCGTCGGCGCGCCACAACGACGCGACGCGGCGGCCGAGGTAGCCGCAGCCGAAGATCAAGCGCGGCTCTGAACCAACTAGGGATGACATCGGACGCCCGTTGCCCTAAGTATTCGAGTTAACGGTTATTGACCTTCCGCACGGTGCCGACGCCGCATGCCCGAACCGTCTGTCGCGCCCTCGCCTGCGGTAGCAGCCCCGGGCGTGCCCTCACCCGCTGACGCAACGCCCGAAACTGCGAAGGCAGGCGAGGGCACGCCCGACATGCCCTCGCCCCGCGAGCGGGTCGCGTGGTACGCGGGGGCGGCGCTGGTGTGCGCGCTGCTCGTGACCGGCGGGATGCGGTTGTGGGACCGCGACCTCCGTGCCCCGTTTTACTACGACAACGACGGCCTGCTGTACCTCCCGCTCACCCGCGCCGTCGTCGAACAGGGGTTCTGGAACTGCTGGCACACCGACCGGCTCGGCGCGCCCTACGGGCAGAGCCTGCTCGACTTCCCGGTCATCGACTTCCTTCACTTCGCGGTCCTGTGGGCGCTCGGCAAGGTCTTTTCCGACCTGCTGCTGGTGTACAACGCCTACAGCCTGCTCGCGTACCCGCTCACCGCGGTCACCGCGATGGGAGTGCTGCGGTGGCTGAAGCTCTCGCTGCCGGCGGCCGCGGTCGGCGGCATCCTGTACTCGCTCCTCCCGTTCCACCAGGAGCGCTACCAGTACCACTACTTCCTCGCGCTCTACTGGTGGGTGCCGGTGTCGATGGTGCCGGCGTTCGCCATCCTGAAAGGCGATTTCCCATTTCTCCGGCGGAATGCCGACGGAACGTACCCGCCCATCCACATCGACTGGGCCGCGGTGTGGGCGAACCTCCGCGGGGCCGTCCGCGGGTCGAAAGCGGCGTGGAAGGCGGTCATGGGATGGGTGTTCCACGCGACCGGGTTTGTGCTCCGCGAGGCGCTCACGCGCCGCGTGTTCGGCCAACTGCTGCTCGGGGCGGTGACCGCGTCGGCCGGGGCGTACTACGCGTTCTTCGCGTGCGCCTGCTACGCGTTCGCCGGGCTGTACGGGTGGGCGGTCCACCGCACGTGGCGGGCGATGGCGTCGGCGGCGCTGGTCGTCGCCCCGGTGTTCGTCGTCGGCGTACTCTACCACGTCCCGACGGCCATTTATCACGCGCAGTACCAGCAGAACCCGGTCACCGACCGGCAGCCGTACGAGGCCGACCTGTACGGGCTGAAGCTGGCGAACCTGCTGCTGCCGTGCAACGACCACAACTTCCGGACGTTCGCCCAACTGCGGAAGCGGTACGCGGCGGCGGAGCGGCCGTCGGAAAGTGAGGCCGCCGGGTCGTTCGGGTTCGTCGCCGGGTCCGGCCTCGTCGCCCTGATCGCCATCACCCTCCTGCCCCGCAAGCGGCTGTGGCCGGAAGCGGGCCTGTCGGCGCTCACGGTCTTCCTGGTGCTGCTCGGCACCATCGGCGCGTTCGGCGCGCTGTTCAACCAGTTGGTGACGCCGCAGATTCGCGCCTACAACCGCGTCAGCGTGTTCATCGCGCTGCCGTGCCTGTTCATCGTGCTGTGGTGGCTCGACCGGTTCCTGCTCGCGCGCACCGGGAAGCGGGCACGGCGGGTGCGGTACGCGGCGCTCGCCGGGGTGCTGCTGTTCGGCTACTTCGACCAGACGCCGTGGGGCTGGAACCCGCTCAACCCGGAGGGGATGGACAAGACCGACCTGCAGGCGGAGCGGTTCCGGTCGGATAAGCGGTACTTCCAGAAGATCGAGGAGCTGATGCCGCCGGGGGCGAAGGTCTTCTGCCTCCCGCACTCGCCGTTCCCCGAATACCCGTCGACGTACAAGATGGGGGTGTACGAGCACGCCCGCGGGTACGTCCTCACCGACACGCTGCACTGGAGTTTCGGCGCGATGAAGGGGCGGGAGGCCGACGCGTGGGCGTGCTCGGTCGCGTTCGCCCCGCCGGACGAACTGCTGCTGCGGCTGATCGGCCGCGGGTTCGACGGGCTGCTGCTCGACGGCCGCGGGTTTCCGCCGACGAAGGACGGGGACCGGGCCACGACGCTGCTCAACCGGGCGAACGAGCTGTACCGGCAACTGGCCGGGGTGCCGCACACCGCCCGGCTGCCGGAGGTCGTCCACGAGGACCGCAAGCAGTTCTTCATCGATCTGCGGCCGTACCGCGACGCCTACCGCCGCACCGACCCGCGGGGCTACGAGCGGCGGGTGCGGGAGGAGGCCGAGTGGATCGCGCCGCTGTGGCTGGGCGGGTTCTTCACCCCGCTGCCGCTGGACGAGAGCGGCGACCCGCTCCGGCTCGGCCGGTTCGACTCCGACCTGGTGCTGGTCAACCCGGCCGACCGCGTGCGGACGGTCGAGATCAGCTTCATCATCGGGGTGGACGTGCCCGGGCCGTTCGACTTCGTCGTCGGCGTGCCCGGGCGGCCGCCGCTGGGCGAGTTCACGCTCGACAAGATCCCGGGCGACGACTCGGAACGGAAGGGCGAGCGGAAGACGTTCCAGGTGCGCCTCGAGCCGGGGCGAAACGTGGTCCACTTCCGCTGCCGCCCGCCGAGCTACTTCCTGCCGTTCGACCGCAAGAACCTGAGCTACTTCATCGAGGACTTCCGGCTGCGCGAGAAGTAGGCCGCGCCCGGGCCGGCGCGGCCCCGCCCCGGGCTACTTCGCCTGGTCCGGGAGCGACCACAGGAAGTCGACCTTCAGGACGCCCTTGAACTGCGGACCGTTCAGGTCGATGTACTGGTCGGCGGTGTACTGTGGCCCGCTCGACTGGCTGCCGGGGTAGTTCGCCTGGGCGTGGCAGCTCATGCAGTTCGTCTGCACCCCGAACTTGTTGTCGTACGTCTTGCCGTCGAACGTCCACGGCCTGGAGTCGGGCAGGTCGGAATGGTCGAAGACCGCCTCCAGCCACGGGTTGTACACGAAGATCGGGGTGCCGTTGTCGCCCCCGCCGGTGTTCGGAGTGGCCGGGGTGAGCATGTCGTACCCGATCGACATGGCGTAGCTCCGCGGGGCGTCCTTGAGCTCCGCCGGGCGGTCCTTGGCGACGGCCGGCGAGCTCGGCGCGGGCGGGGCGTCCGGGTCCGGGGTCCACCAGAACGTCTGCCACGTCCACCGGGTGATCTCGCGGGAGGTCACGTGCATGCCGACCAGGATGCGGTAGTCGCCGCCGACCGCGACCCCGGCGTGCCGGCCCAGCGCCGCCGCCCGCACCGCGTTGTCCGTCTCCGCGTCGGCCGGGCTCAGCCGCCGGTAGATGAACCGGCCCAGCCCGTAGGTCGTCTCCGGGGTGCGGGACTGCGGGGTGCCGACGGTGTCCACCTTCCCGGTGCCCGGGCCGGGGCCGGTGTCGCCCACGTCCACCCACACCCACTGCTTCCACTTGTCCTGGCCGAACGGCTGCGGCTGCGCCGGCGGGCCGGGCCACGCGTCCAGTCGGAAGTACCGGCCGTCGACCAGCTCGCTCCGCGTCGCGGTCACGTAGGTCGGCTTCAGCGACACCGCCGTCACCGGGAACGCCGGCACGTCGGTCTTGCCGTCGGCCAGCAGCTTGGCCAGGGTCGCCTTCCGGAGCAGCCCGTTGTCGGTGATGTGGCCGGCCGCCGTCGGGTCGTACTGAACGGTGACGAGGATCGGGTTGACCGCCGGCACGGCGGCCGCCCGCGCCTGCGGCCGCCCCGAGCCGCGGTGGTGCTGCCGCGGCACCGTCGGGGCCGGCAGGACTCGCGGGGCCTTCACCGCTTCCGCCCCCAGCAGGTGCGCCGACACCAGGTTCTGCGGCGACGGCCACGTCTCGAACACCCGCAGCTCCTGCCCGTCGGCCTTCTCACCGGACGGCAGGTTCAGCGCCGTCCAGATGCCCCACCCGTGCAGATTGATCTCGTGCTGCTTGTTGTCCCTGGTCCAGCCGATGACCGTGCCCTCGTCCTCGGGGAACTTGAACCCCTTGATCTTCGGGTCGGGCAGCGAGACCGGTTTGACCCCGCCCGCGGCGGGCGGCTGCGCGCCGCTCCCGGGCAGCCCCGACACGACCACCGCCGCCGCGGCCAGAAGCCCGGCGAGCGGCAAGAGCCGCCGACCGGTGCCGCCGAAACGCCTTCCCATGATGCACCCCTCGCCTGCGTGGATCGGAACTGTGACGACGTGCGCCCCCGACGCGGCGGGACGCGCCGCGCGACTGCGGGGGCGGAAGCGAACCGGGCTGCACCAGCTACTCGCGGGATGCGCGGGTTCTTTCGTCGATTCCGGCGCGGCGGCGGATTCTCGCCCCGGCTCCGAAATCCGTTTCCGACCCGCGGCGTATAATTCGGTAGTGCCGCGAAACGGTCCTCTCCTCCGTTTTCCCCGCGTGCCGCCGAAATCGCCAGGAGCGAGTGGGGCGCCGCGCGGGAGTCAAAAGGTGCGCCTATGTCCGCGTTGCCCCCGGCCCATCCGTCGGCGTCCAACCCGTTCATCTCGTCCCCCACCTATCTGATGGCCTGCCAGCAGTTGCGGCAGGTCGCCCGCGAGACCGAACTCGACGAGGGTGTGGCCGAGCGGCTCATGCTGCCCAAGCGGTCGATGATCGTGTCCATCCCGGTGCGGATGGAAGACGGGCGCACCGAGGTGTTCGTCGGCTACCGGGTCCAGCACTCGCTCACCAGCGGGGCCAGCAAGGGCGGGCTGCGGTACGCCAAGAACGTCGACCTCGGCGAGGTCGCGGCGCTGGCGATGTGGATGAGCTGGAAGTGCGGCATCATGAACCTGCCGTTCGGCGGGGCGAAGGGCGGCATCGCCGTCGATCCGGCCGAACTCAAGGGCGGGGAGAAGGAGCGGCTGACCCGGCGGTTCACCGACGAGATCCAGAACATCATCGGCCCGCGGGTCGATGTGATGGCCCCGGACATGGGCACCGACGAGCAGACGATGGCCTGGATCTACGACACCTACTCGATGAAGGTCGGGTACGCCTGCCCGGAGATCGTGACCGGCAAGCCGGTCGAACTCGGCGGGTGCGTCGGCCGCAAAGAAGCCACCGGCCGCGGCGTCACCTACTGCATTCACGAGGCGCTCGACGAGTTGGGCATCCGCCCGGACGCCGCGACCGCGGTCGTGCAGGGGTTCGGCAACGTCGGCTCGGTCACCTGTGAAGAGTTAGTCAAGCTCGGCACGAAGGTGATCGCCATCGGCGACCGGTACGGCTCCATCCGCAACGACCGCGGCATTAACGTCGCCAAGTTGCTCGAATACGCCGCGAAGAACGAGCGGAAGACGATCGTGGGCTTCCCGGAGGCGGAAGCGATCCCGGATTCGGAGTTGCTGACCACCCCCTGCACGGTGCTGGTGCCGGCGGCGATGGAGCGGGTGATTACCGAGGCCAACGCCGGCAAACTGCGGTGCCGCGTCCTCGCCGAGGGCGCGAACGGCCCGACGACGCCGGAAGCGGACGCGATCCTGGCGAACACCGACGTGTACATCATCCCGGACATCCTGTGCAACGCCGGCGGGGTGACGGTGTCGTACTTCGAGTGGGTGCAAGACCTCGCCCAGTTCATGTGGGACGAGGACGAGGTGAACTCGCAGCTCAAGAAGCAGATGCTGCGGGCGTTCAAGAGCGTGCGGGCCGAGGCGAGCCGGCGGAGGGTGACCAACCGCACCGCGGCGCTGAGCATCGGGGTGCAGAAGGTGGCCCGGGAGAAGGCCAAGCGCGGGCTGTACCCGTAAGGATAGGGGGACGCCCCGCCCGCGCCGCGGGGCGGCTTCAGCGGAGGTCGTGCGTGTCCGAGACCGAATCGCCCTCCTCCCCGCCGCGCCCTCATTGGGGCGCCGGCGGGTGGGTGCTGCTGACCATCGCGTTCGCCGTCGGCTTTTACAACTTTCCGCTCACGACGATCGGCCTCGAGGCCGACCACCTGCCCGGCGACCCGGGCGACAACCGGCTGAACAACTACATCCTCGAACACGGATACCGCTACCTGCGCGGGCTGGAGACGTCGTTCTGGGACGCGCCGATGCTGTACCCGCGGGCCGGGGCGACGCGGACGTCCGACGCGCACCTGGGGATGCTGCCGGTGTACACAGCGTTCCGGGTGGCCGGGTTGTCTCCCGAGAGCGCGTTCCAGGGTTATTTCCTCGTTCCGTTCGCGCTCAACTTCGCGGCCGCCGCGTGGGCGATGCGGCGGCTCGGGTTCGGGCCGACCGCGGCCGCGGTGTGCGCTTACCTGTTCGCGTACGGCCTGCCGGTGGCCGCGCAAATCCCGCACGCGCAATTGTTCCCGCGGTTCCTGGTGCCGCCGGCGTTCGCGCTGGGGTGGGAGCACCTGCGCGACCCGCGGGCGTGGAAGGCGTGGGCGGTGGCCGGGTGCGCGGCCGGGCAGTTCTACCTGTCGGTCTACATCGGTGCGATGCTGGTCGCGGTACTAGCGGCCGGGTTTGCGGTCGGGGCCGTGGTGCTGCGGGGCGAGATCGCGTGGGGCCGGCTGGCGCGGCCGGGGGCGGTCGCGGCGGTCGCGGGGTGCGCGGCGGCGGTCGTACCGCTGTTGAGCGCACACAGCAACGGGACCGGTACGCCGACGAACGCCATCCGCTCGCTGGCCCCGTATTGCGGCTCGTGGCTCGCCGCGCCGGCGTACGCGTCCACGTTTCCGGACCTGGCCGGCCTTACCGGGCTGGACGCCGGGCACGGAATGGAGCAGCAGTTGCGGCCCGGCCTGCTGGCGCTGCTCGCGCTGCCGGTCGGGCTGGCGGCCGCGTTCGGCCGCCGGACGAACGACGCGGCGGTGCTGGCGACGGCCGCGTGGGTCGTCGTGCTCGTCGCGGTGGTCGTCACCCAGTGGCAGGAGCTTTGGCCGTACGAGCTTCTGGTTCGACTCCCGGGGGTGAGCGGGCTGCGGGCCGTCGGCCGGGTGGTATTGGTGCTGCTGTTCCCGGCGGGCGTGGTGCTCGGCGGGTGCGCCGGGGCGGTCGTGACGGCCGCCGGGCGGCGCGGCCGGTTGGCGGCGGCGGCCGTCGCGGTGCTGGCCGTCGCCGCGGTCGCCGCCGACAACCGCCTCGTGCCGCCCGACGGCCCCGGGGCGGCGCGGTGGGGGTCGGCGCGCAGCCCAAAGGCGGACGCGCTCCGCCGCCAGGACGCGATCGCCGCGGCGATCCGCGCGCACCCGGCGCCGCGGGTGCTGTACGTGTTCCCGTCCTACGGGGCCGGGAACCCGCTCGGCCACTTCGGGGTGCAGTGCGAGGCGATGCGGGCGGCGCAGGACGCGGGCGTCGTGTGCGTCAACGGGTGGACCGGGTATTTGCCGCCGGGGTGGGACTTCTTCCGCGGCTACCGCGGGCTGTTCCGCTGGCTGGTCGGCACCGGGGTGCCGCCCGAGGAGTTCGCCGGGTTGGTGCTGGTCGGCGAGCCGGAGCCGGACTACGACCCGATCTACGACGCGGTGATGCGCGCCGCGATGCCGTCGTATCGCCCGTGACCCGCCCGCCGTGACCGGAGACCGTTGTGACCGAAGAGTCGTCGCCCGCCCCGCGCTGGGGCCTCGCCGCGTGGGCGGTCGTGCTGACCGCGTTCGCCGTCGGGTTCGCCAACTTCCCGCTGCGGGTCATCGGCACTGACGCCGCGTACCTGCCGGGCGACTGGGGCGACAACCGGCTGAACAACTTCGTCCTCGAACACGGCTACCGGTACTTCACCTTCCAGGGCAGCGGCTCGTTCTGGAGCGCGTCGCTGTTCTACCCGGCGCTGGGCACCAGCGCGTGGACCGACCTGCACCTGGGGATGCTGCCGGTGTACGCGGCGCTGCGGCTGGCCGGGCTGTCTCCCGAGGGCGCGTTCCAGGGATACTTCCTGGTCCCGTTCGCGCTCAACTTCGCGGCCGCCGCGTGGGCGACCCGGCGGCTCGGGTTCGGGCCGGTCGGGGCGGCCGTGTGCGCGTACCTGTTCGCCTTCGGGCTGCCGCTGGTCGCGCAGATCACGCACCTCCAGTTGCTCCCGCGGTTCCTGGCGCCGCCGGCGGTTGCGCTCGCCTGGGAATACTTTCAGCGGCCGCGCGGGCGGAAGTTCGCGGCGGTCGCGGCGTGCGTGGTCGGGCAGTTGTACCTCACCGTGTATATCGCGTACTTCCTGGGGGTGCTGCTCGCCACCGGGGCGGCGCTGGCGGCCGTCCGGTTCCGGCGGCAACTGCCGTGGCCGGAACTGCTGCGCCCGGGGCGCGCGGAGTGGGTGTACCGGGCGCGGGTGGCCGGCGTGGCGGCGGTCGCGGCGGTGCCGCTGCTGGTGTTCCACGCGCAGGGAGCCGGGCGGGTGCCGATCGAGTTCCTGCGGTTCTTCGCCCCGGAGCCGGCGATGTGGCTGACCCCGGCCGACGCGGGCGCGGCGCTGCCGGACGCCGGCCGGGCGACCGGGTTCGCGCTCCGCGAGGCCGGCGGCGAGCGGCAACTGGGAATGGGCGCAATTCCGCTCGCGGCACTGGCGGTCGGGTTGCTGGCCGCTGTTCGTCCCGGGCCGCTCGGCGGGCGGTGGGCGGCCGTCGCGGTTGGGGCGTGGGCGACGCTCCTGCTCGCGCTGCTGGTGACGCGGTACGGCTCGTTCTGGCCGTACGAACTGCTAACCAAGCTGCCCGGCGGGGCCGGGGTGCGGGCGGTCGGGCGGATCGTGCTCGTACTGCTGTTCCCGGCCGGGTTGGCGGTCGCGGCGACGGCCGACGCGCTCGTCCGCGCCGCCGGGCGGCTCGGACGCGTGCCCGCGGCGGCGGTCGCGGTCGCGGTGCTGGCCGCGGTCGCGACCGATCAGTGGCTGACGCCGACCGACGGCCCGCGTTCGGCCGATTGGGACCCGCTTCGTTACTCGAAGGCGCAGGCGGTCGCGCGGCAGGCGCGGCTGGTCGAGGCGATCCGCTCCCACCCGAACCCGCGGTTGGTGTACGTGTTCCCGTCGGCCGTGGCCGACGGCCCGTTCGCGAACGTCGCCCTTCAGATCGAGGCGATGCGGGCGGCGCAGGACGCCGGCGTGCAGTGCGTCAACGGGTACTCCGGGTACTTCGCCATCGGCTGGTCGGAGTTCCGCGGCTACCGCGAGTTGCTGACGTGGCTGACCGAGACGAACCACCTCCCGCCGGACGTACTCGCCGGGTTGGTGGTGATCGGCGAGCCGGAGCCGGACGCCGACCCGCAGTACGAAGCGGCAATGAGGGCCGCGTACCCGCCCCGAAGAGTTGGTAGTCGGTAGTTGGCAGTTGGTGGTTGGTAGTTGGAAGCGGAGATCGGCCGTCACCTCCGTGACTACCAACTACCAAGCACCAACTACCAACTCTTCCGCAAGCCGTGTTGACCCCGTCTCCCGGCTTCGCTATCCGACGGTGTCAACCCCGGTGAGGTGCGCGGGGGCGGGATTCGGAGGTGCGGTGGCGGTCGCGCGGCGCGGAACAGTTCGGGGTGTATTGGTGGTGGCGCGAAAAAAGCGCCAAAACACGCCGGGATCGCGCGCCGATCAACTTGTTTTTCACCATCCCCGCGTTACGATTCGTTCTTAAAGCGTTCTCGCTTCGGCGCGCACCGCCGGACCCATCGAGGCGCTTCACCCGCGGTCGGCTCTCCCTCCCGGCGAGCCACCCGGGGTTCGCGGACCCGTGGAGGTCATGCGGCGTATGTTCGAGTCCGACGCCCGACGCCCGCTCGCACCGGTCGTTCACCCGGTGCCCGCGGCGATCGAGGATGAAGAGCCTCCCAGTCACCCGCGCCGACACGCGCTGTGGAAGGACGTCCCCGACGAGCAGTGGGACGACTGGCGGTGGCAGACCCACAACGCGGTCCGCTCGGTGCGGCAGCTGCGCCACCTGCTGCCCTTCAGCGCGCAGGAGTTGGAAGTCCTCGGCCGCCTGGAGGGCGAGTACAAGCTCGCCATCCCGCCGTACTACTTCTCGCTCATCGACCCGGACGACCCGAACGACCCGATCCGCCTCCAGTCGGTGCCGTCGCCGCTGGAAGCCGAGAGCGTGTCCGGGTTCGAACTGGACGACCCGCTGGAGGAGCAGAAGGACTCCCCGGTGCCCGGGCTGACGCACCGCTACCTCGACCGCGCGCTGCTCGTCACCACCCCGAACTGCTCGATGTACTGCCGCTACTGCACCCGTAAGCGGGCCACGCTCACGCGCGGCGGGTGGGAGGGCGTCAACGCCGACGACGAGCGGATGATCCAATACGTCCGCGAGCACCGCGAGATCAAGGACGTGATCGTCAGCGGCGGCGACCCGCTCACGCTGCCGATGGGCAAACTCCGCTTCTTCCTGGAAAGCCTGAAGGCGATCCCGCACGTCGACGTCATCCGCATCGGCACCCGCGTCCCGGTCACGCTCCCGCAGCGGTTGTACGACCCGGAACTGATCGACTTGCTCGATTCCGCCGAGAAGGTGTACATCCAGACGCACTTCAACCACCCGCGGGAGGTGACCCCGGAGGCGATGCGGGCGTGCAAGGCGCTGCTCCGCGCCGGGATGCCGATCAACAACCACACCGTGCTGCTCAAGGGCGTCAACGACGACGTCGGCACCATGCGCAGCCTGCTCCGCAGCCTGTTGCGGGCGAAGGTCCGCCCGTACTACCTGTTCCACTGCGACCCGGTGACCGGGGCCGGCCACTTCCGCACGAGCATCTGGAAGGGGTTGGAGATCATGGAAGGGCTGCGCGGCCACATGAGCGGGATCGGCATCCCGACGTATGTGGTCGACGGGCAGCACGGCGCGGGCAAGATTCCGCTGCTGCCGAACTACCTCGTCTCGGCCTCCGACGACGCGGTCATCCTCCGCAACTTCGAGGGGATGATGATCCGCTACCAGCCGGAAGACAAGGCACCGACCAACGGCCAGCCGACGACGACGAAGGGCGTGAGCGGGCTTCTGCAAGGCGACAAAACGGCCCTCGTCCCGCAGGACAACGAGCGGATGGCCCGGCGCAAGCCGCGCGTCGTCCACGGGGACTCGTGCGGCGGCGGAGGGGCCGAGCCGAACACCGACGGCGGGGCGCTGCGGCCGATCATCCCGCTTCCGCTGCTCAACTCCAACGGCAACGGAAACGGCCACGCTGCACAGGGCTAAGAGTCTTACCCCTTCCCGAACAACCCCGGGCGAATAGCCTGGGGTTGTTTGCTGCGCACACGAGGGATCGCGATGTCCGCGCCGCCGAACGACCCGAAGGACGCCGCGAAGCGGGAGCAGAGCAACGCCGTGCTGTGGGCGGTCTTGGCGGCGGTGTTCGCGGCGTTCATGTTCGTGCAGGCCGGCAAGGTGGAGCCGGAGAAGCAGAACTTCTACCGGCTCGCCGGCGCGGCCGGGGCGATCCTCGCCGCCGTCAACGGCTACGGCGCATGGACCGCGTCTCAGAAGGCCAAGAAGTAACTCGTTTTCCGCCGCTCGCGGCGTCGCGGGAAGGCACGTCGCCCCGACCGGGAGTTCCCATGCGCATCGGCATCGCCTGCACGCTGAAGCCGCCCGGCCCGCTCCCGGCCGGCGCGCCGGACGACCTCCACGAGGAGTTCGACTCGCCGGCCACGGTCGCGGCGATCGCCGACGTGTTCCGGCAGTTGGGCCACACGGTCACGGAGCTGGGCGACGGCCGCGGGTTCATCGAGGCGGTGCTCCGCGACCCGCCGGACCTCGTGTTCAACTTCGCGGAAGGCGCGGGCGTGAGCCGGTCCCGCGAGAGCCGCGTCCCGGCCGTGTGCGAGATGCTGGGCATCCCGTACTCGGGTTCTGACCCGACCGCACTCGGCATCGCCCTCGACAAGGAGATGACGCGTCGGCTCGCCGAGTCGATGGGCGTGACTGTGCCGAAGGGCATTGTGCTGGCCCCGCCGAAGGGCGGATACGACGGGGATTGCGCCGAGTTCCTGCCCATTCTGGAGGACGCCGGCCTCCCGCTGCCGGTGATCGCCAAGCCGACGTGCGAGGGGTCGAGCAAGGGTATCCGCAACCGCTGCCTCATCAAGACCGCCGCCGACCTCGGCCCGACCATCGTCGAGCTTTGGAAGGCGTACCAACAACCCGTCTTGGTCGAAGAGTTCATCGTCGGCGACGAGGTGACGGTGGGGCTGGTCGGCAACGACCCGCCGCAATCGCTCGGCGTCATGCAAATGATCCCGAAGCAGTCGCCGGCCGACTTCGTGTACAGCCTGGAGGTCAAACGTAACTGGCAGGACGCGGTGGAGTACGTGGCCCCGCCGCGGCTGCCGCCGGACGTCTGTCGTTCGATCGAGGCCGACGCGATGGCGGTGTTCGTCGGGTTGGGCTGCCGCGACGTGGCCCGGGCCGACTTCCGCGTCCGCGACGGCGTCCCGTACTTCCTGGAGATCAACCCTCTGCCCGGCCTGAACCCGGACTCCGGCGACCTGTGCTACCTGGCATACCGCATGGGTCTGACCTACCCCCAACTGCTGGGCCTGATCCTCGACGCCGCCGTCGCCAGGTGCGGGCTGGTATAATCGGCGCAACGCAACCGAGGATAGCGATCCCATGACCACGATCTCCGTCTTCTCGCAGCCCGACGCCAAATCCGGTTACCGGGCCGTCGCGCACGGCTTCGAGGCGATCGGGGACACACCGGGGCAGGCGATCGACGCCCTCGTCAAGCAGACCGGTACGAACGGCGCGACGCTGGTCATCATCCAGCCAAAGGCAGGCGACGAGTTCTTCGGCGACGAGCAGCGGGCGAAACTGGCCGAACTGATGACCCGCTGGCGCGCCGCCCGCGACGCGGGGGTATCGTTCCCGCCGGACGACCAGGCCGCGCTCGACGCTCTCATTGCCGAAGAGCAGCAGGCCGCCGCCGCACGCAGCGCGGCCCTGCTGAAGGCGATTCGGCCGTGAACCCTCTGTATCCGGCGGTCGCGAGGCGGGCCGGACACCGTTGCGAGTACTGCCGAGCCCCGCAGGTCGTATTCAACTCGACGTTCGAGATCGAACACATTCAGCCGGTATCGCTCGGCGGCACGGACGACTTGACCAACCTCGCGCTCGCGTGCCGCGGGTGCAACGGGCACAAGAGCGCGGCGACCGTCGGAACCGATCCCATGTCCGGGTTGAGCGTCCCGCTGTTCAACCCGCGGGTGGACGTGTGGAACCAGCATTTCCAGTATGATGCGGACGCGGGCACGATCGACGGCATCACCCCGACCGGGCGGGCAACGGTCGCACGGCTCGGAATGAATGACCCGGTGCAACTGACCGCCCGCGGCTTCTGGGTTGCGTTGGGGCTGTTCCCGTAGTGCCCGGCCGCGGTTCGGCTGGATTCCGACGGCCGCCGTGCCGATACTGACCCATCGGCACTCGCACGCCGGACCCGAGCCGCACCGCCATGACACCGCCGTCCGTACTCGTCCTGTACAACGAACCGGTACTGCCGGCCGACCACCCGGACGCCGAGTCCGAATACGACATCATCGACACCGTCACCGACACCGCCAAAATCCTTCAGGCCGCCGGGTTCTGCACCGCCAAGCTCGGCGTGAACTACGACCCGCAACCGCTGCTCGACGTCCTCAAGAGCGAGCGGCCGGACGCGGTGTTCAACCTGTTCGAGGGCGTCGCCACCCAGACCGGGACCGAGGTTTCCGCCGCGGCGTTGCTCGAATGGCTCAACGTGCCGTTCACCGGGTGCCCGTCGCCATGTTTGTCGCTCGGCCGCGACAAGGTCCGCACCAAGTACATTCTGTCGGCCGCCGGCATCCCCACCCCGGAGTTCGCGGTGATCGACGCCCTCCCCTGCCCCGCGTGGCGGAAGGGATGGCCGGCGATCGTCAAGCCGGCGTACCAGGACGCCAGCGTCGGCATCGACCAAAGCAGCGTCGTCACCACGCAAAAGCAGTTGGAAGACCGCGTCGAGTATGTACTTGCGACCTACGGCCCGCCGGTGCTGATCGAGCGGTACATTCCCGGCCGCGAGTTCCACGTTAACGTTGTGGAGGAGCGTGCGAACCCCGGCGGGCCGCCGCGTGTCTTGCCGCTGTGCGAAATCGCGTTTTCCGGTGATAGGCCGGGCCGCTGGCCGGTATATACCTACGCGGCCAAGTGGCACGAAGCCAGCGACGAGTACAAGCACGCCGCGGTCCGCACCCCGGTCGAAATCCCGCCGGACGACTTCGCCCGCCTGTCGCTCATCGCGCAGCGGGCGTTCCGCACGCTCCAGTGCCGCGACTACGCCCGCGTCGACGTGCGGATGGACGACCGCGGACAGTTCTACGTGCTGGAGATGAACCCCAACCCGTACCTGAACAGCATCGCGCTGGTTCAGGGGTTGAACCACATCGGGCTGTGCCACGAGTGGCTGTTGGTGGAGATGACGCTCGCGGCGCTGGCCCGCGGCGGGAAGAGCGTGCCTCCGGGCGTCGTGCGGGTGCCGCGGAACGTGATCGCGGTGTAGCCGGCGCGGAATTGTGCCAGTTCGACTGGACACCGCCGGCGCGTATTCTACTTTACATTCTTTCCGATTCGTTTTTGAGTGAGGTGTGACGGAGTCATGGCGAAGGCGAGGAGCAAGAAGCGGGTCATTGACGACGAAGACGAGGACGTGATCGTTGAAACCCCGGCCCCGGAGCCGGAGGTGCGCCCGGCCGCGGTGCGGCGGGCCGAGGCCGACATGGTGCTCGACCTGGAGGGCCTGGGCGGGGTGGTGGCCAGCGCGCTGGTGCTGAGCGGGCTGCGGGCCTACCTGTCGGTGGTGAACAAGGGGGTGAACGTGGTGGCGGCGAACAAGTCGCACACCGCGTTCGTCCCGGTGCGGGTGGAGGCCCCGGTCGGCGGGCTGGACGTGCGCCGCGACGAGGCCAAGCCGTTAGTGGACGGCCAGGGCGTGCTGGCGTTCCTGCTGGGCGACTGGGAAGACCGGGTGTGCTACTACATCCCGGTGTCCGAGTACCTGGAGATGGCCGAGGACCGCGGCGAGAGCGGGCTGCGGCTCGAAATCGCCGAGCACGCCGACTGGCTGAAGAAGTACCAGGGGCACGCCGGCGTCCGCCGCGCGTTCGCCCGCCTGCTGGGCTGACCCCCATCCGCGGGGCCGCAACCACCGTGTTGCGGCCCCGCATCTTACCACACTTTCCACACGCACCCGAAAAAGCACACCGGCCAGACCAACGACAGCGCGATGCACATCCACGCACCAACCCGGCGGTGCCGCTCGGCCTTCTGCGCGTGAAACCGGCGCGCCAAAATCACCGCGTACACGCACGGGACGGCGAGAACGATTCCGCCGATTATCGGCAATGAGAGGTCCGGCCCGCCCACGGCTAAACTCCCGAACAACACCAGCGCGGGCACCGGCGCGACCAACGCGACCACATAGGCGGCGACCAACTGCACCTTTTGCTGCCGCACCAAGTCGGTCAGTTCCGAGTCGTCACGGGGTCGATCACCCTCATTCATGTTAGCCCTCACACCTCAATCGACAGCGCGGCCTACTTCTTCAACGCCCACTCGAACCACGTATACAGCAACTCGTTGCTCTCCGCGTCCGGCGAGTGCTCCTTGCGATTGGTCATCGCAACGCGGTTCGACGCGCCGAGCAGCTTGTTGACCGCCAGCAGGTGATTCAGCGACCGCCACCGCTCCGGCTGATCCTCCGCCCCGCCGGACACGAAGAACGGTCGCGGGGCGATCAGCGCGTGCAGGTCGGTCAGGTCGCGGCCGTCGGCCATCAGCTTTTTGTACGGCCCGGTGCGCGGGTTCTTCTCGCTCGGAATGCCGCGGTTCCGCTGCTTCTCCAGCGCCGGGTCGAAGCCCAGATACCACGGCTCCCAGTAGTTGACGTTCGACCGCTTCTCGTCGAACACGATGCCGGGGTCGGACGTCGCCCCGCACGCGAACCCGTCGTGCAGTGCCAGCGCGAACATCGCCCACTTCCCGCCGTACGAATGCCCGCACACCCCGATCCGCTTCGGGTCCACGTTCGGCATCCGCGCGAGAGCGGTGCAGCAGTTGGCCGCTTCATATGCGTGGAACGACAGCGGCTGAATCTTGCACTTCTCCTTCGTCGGGTAGTAGGTGTTCGGGTCGCCGCCGAGCGATAGCGTCACGAACCCGCGCTTGGCGAGTTGGATCGCGTAATCACGGAACGGCCCCTTCCCCTCGCCGATCGCCGTTTTCGCCTCGTAGAACACGACGACAACTGCCGGGAACGGCCCCGTCCCCGGCGGCACCAGGAGGAACGCGTCGTCCACGACGCGCCCGGGCGCGGTCTCAATCTTGAGTGCGTATTGCGTCACACCGTCGCGATCCGTCTTCGTGCCGAACTCGACTTGCGGCTTATCAACGAGCGGCGGCCACTCTCCCATCAAGCCCGTCCAGTATTTGCGAATCTCGTCCCTGCGTTTCGGCCAGTCGGCAGCAGTCTTCACCTCGGTGCCGTCGTCGAACTTGAGCGGCGAGCGGTGCGCGCCGAAATCATTCACCAAGTTCTTCGGCGGCGCGAAGTACGGCGCGATCTTGGCCGGCGGCTCATCGGCCGAAGCCACAGCACCACACATCAACATCACAACGATCGCATAACGAATTTTCATAACCGTCTCCATCTACTTGACGCGATATTTTGCGAGCGCGGCCTCGTCCAACTCGACGCCGAGGCCCGGCCCGTCGGGGACTTTCGCATACGGCGGCCCCAAATCGAGCGGCTTGGTGATGATGTCGCCGTCGTGGTAGAACGGGCCGATCGTGTCGGCCGGGAACGTGTCGCAATCGATCTCGGGGAACGCCGCGGCGACGTGCAGCATGGCCGCGGTGCCGATGCCGAGTTCCAGGTTACTGCCGATCGTGCAGCGGATGCCGGCGGCCTTCGCCACCGCGACGATCTCCGCGGTCGCCGCGATCCCGCCGTGCTTGCCGGGGTACACACTCAGCACGTCCGCGGCGCGGTGGGCGGTCAGCAGCCACGCGTCTTGCAGCGTAAACACGCTCTCGTCGGCCATCAGGGGGGTGGGCGAGTCCCGCCGCACCTCCGCGAGCGCCGCGGGGTCGCCGGCCGCGATCGGCTGCTCCGCGAGCAGCAAATTCGTGCCCGCCAGCGCGCGGAGGCAGTATTTCGCCTGATGCACCGTCCACCCGCAGTTGGAGTCGATGGTGAGCGACATGCTGCCGCCGATCACCTCGCGCACGGCGCGCACCCGGGCGATGTCGCCTTCGGGGTCCAGCCCGGTCTTCACCTTGACGCAATCGACGCCAAGCCGCAGGTGCTCGCCGGCCATCACCCGCGACCCGGGCACGTCCCGCGCCCACACCACCAGCTTGATGCGCACCTTGTCGCGCACCTTTCCGCCGAGCAACTGATACACCGGCAACCCAGTGGCCTTCCCAGAGATGTCCCACAAGGCCATCTCGACCGCAGCCTTGGTGAACGGGTTCAGCTTGATGATGAAATCCATCGCCCGCCGCGCCGCGGTGATGTCGCGCGGGTCTTTATCCACCAACTGCGGCGCGATATATTCGTTAATCGCCGCGACCGTGCCCGCCTGCGTCTCCCCGGACCACAGCCCGCTGATCGTCGCCTCGCCCAACCCGACAATCCCTTCGTCGGTGTGAACCCTCACAACCACATACGGTGACGTGACGTGCTCGCCGTGCGCCGTCTTCGCGGTCATGCCCTTCTTGAGGGGCACACACACCGGAATTGCCTCGATGCCGACAATCTTCATAGGGCGTCTCAAATTTCGGATTGGAGGAACCGCTTCAACACGTTTTCTGTGATGATGGAAACGTTCTCATCGACCGGGAGCGACGCGACATAGTTGATGGAGCCGACGGAGAACACCATCCCACCGCTCGAGGTGTCGAACGTGAGCATGTCGGCCCCACCGTCGCTAGGGTTCAGCCCTTTGGCGATCACCTTCACGTTCTTGGGCGAACTCGGCGACACTTTATCCGTCTCGTGCCCGCTCGCGCCGCCGGGGCAGCGGACGTGCAAACTCTTAACACCGAACGTGTCGCCGCTCTTGAGCTTGGTGCCGGCGAACGCCCAGTGCGCCGCGTCGAGCACGCGGTACGGCGCCCCGGTCATCGCGCCCGCCGGGGTGAACACGCACCCGAGCAGATTCGCCTCGGATTCGTGCCGGATCGCGTATCTGCTCTCGAACCCGCCAAGCCCCTTCACGTCCAGCCCACGGAGAGTACAGTTATGATGAACAGCCGTTCCAAAGGAGTCAAGCTCGGTTTCGCAGTTCAGCCCGTTGCCGCCGAGGTACACGAGTCGCCCGCCCTCCTCGAACACCCACCGCTTGACCCGCTCATACATCCCGCGCGTCCAATACTCGGGGTGAACCGCGATCACCAGCACGCGATACTTGCTCAAGTCGAGTGTGCCGTCATGAAGTTGTGTTTCGGCGTAGTAGTCATAGTCGAAACCGGTCCGTTCGAGCCACCCGAGCAACCGCCACTCGGCCGGTGCGAGGTGACACGCCTGCCGCCCCTCAATCGGGTCGGTGATCCGCTCATCAAAGTCGATGTGGTTGAACGACTCCGGCCGGTCGAATGAGAGCGGCGGGTAATTGCTCGCCCCCCATGTGAAGAACCCGGCGTCGGAGTAGCGTTTCAATTCCATCCGAGAGTTGACGGTCGGTGTCGGCGGCAGCCCGTCGGCGTGAATATAGTTGCTGCGCCCGCCGAACGAGTTGTACGCGTTCCATGTGATGTTCGACGCCAACACAGCCATATTTGCGGCCGGTTTCGCCGGGGCCACGATCCACGGGAAGCTGAATTGACGCCCGCTCGTGGTAGACGCGCGGAAGTAATACAGCCCGCTGCGCACCGGCCCTTCTACATACTGCGAGTGGACCGAATTTGCATACCCGACCTTATTCCACTCGACGCCGGTGCGCGTATAGTCGCCGTCCGGCGTCACCTGCATGACCGCCCGCGGGCCGTGCTCGTCGTGCCAGCCCAGCGAGCGCACGAAGGCCGGCTCCCACCCGTACCGCCACAGTTCGAGCTTGTACGGCTCGACCGAGTGGACGCGGAACTCGGACTTCTCGCCGCTCCGCACCCACTTCGGCCACGCGTAACCGAATAGGCCGTCCGACAGCAGCCGGAAGTGGTGCGGTTGGCTCGCGGGCAGCACCACGCGGCTGAATTTCGCGCCGAACCCGGGCTTTTGCAGCACGACGCGGTACTCGCCGGACGGGCCGTCGGCATAAACAGCGCCGCTTGCGCGCGACCGCGCCTCGACCGACTCGCCCCGCGGACCCAAGAATTCGAGCAGCACGTCGGGCAGCGCGACGTACCGCTCGTCGCTGACGTAGCCGATCAGCATGACGGACTCCGTGAGCCGGCCATTTCACCAGACCCCGCGAGCAAAAGCGAGCGAATACACGACACGCGCCGCGCCGGCGGGTACACTCGGGGCACTTCCTTCCTCACGCCGTCGCCAATGTCATCTGCTGAACCTCAATCCGACCTCACCCCGACGCGGGCGCGGTTCGTGGTCGCCGCCTGGCTGTGCGGGCTGTCGTCCGTCCTGTACCTCGACCGCGTCTGCATGTCGCAGGCGGTCAAGCCGATCCGCACCGAGTTGGGGCTGTCGAAGTCGGAGATGGGGTACGTGCTGATGGCGTTCACCCTCGCCTACGGGCTGTTCGCGGTGCCGGCCGGGCGGTGGGGCGACCGAGCCGGGCCGCGGGTGGTGCTCGCGGCCCTCGTGCTGCTATGGTCGGGCTTCACCGCACTCACCGGGTTGGCCGCCGGACTGTTGTCGCTGCTGCTCGTGCGGTTCCTGTTCGGCGCGGCCGAGGCCGGGGCGTTTCCGAACGCGGCGAAGGTCGTCGCCCGGTGGTACCCGCTGGCCGAGCGCGGCCGCGTGCAGGGGGTGATGCTCGCGTTCGCCCAGCTCGGGGCCGTCGCCGCGCCGGCCGCGACCGCGTACCTCATCGACGTCGTCGGGTGGCGCCCGGTGTTCTACGTGTACGCCACCGTGGGTGCCGCGTGGGCGGTCGGCTTCTGGCTGTGGTTCCGCGACGACCCGGCCGACCACCGCGGGGTAAACGCCGCCGAGCGGGCCGTCATCCGCGCCGCCGACACCCCCACGGCGGCCGACCCCGGCCCGGTGCCGTGGCGTGCGGTTCTCACCAACCGCGGCATCATCACTCTTTGTGTGATCATGATTCTCGGCGCGTTCTATACATACTTTTTCTACGGCTGGCTCCCGACATATTTGATGGAGGCGCGCGGGGTCTCAAATCAACTCGCCGGGTGGCTCGGGTCGCTGGTCATCGCCGGCTCCGGGGTCGGGATGCTGGTCGGCGGGTGGCTGGCCGACCGCGTCACCCGCACCGCGGCCGACGCGGTCCGGTCGCGCCGCCGGTTGGCAGTCGCGTGCTACCTCGGGGCCGCGGCCTGTCTGTACGCGGGGACGCGATGCGACGACCCGGTCTCACTGGCCGTGCTGTGGAGCCTGTCGGCCGGGTTGATGCACGTCACCCTGCCGAATTGGTGGTCGGTCATCATCCCGCAGGCCGGGCGGCACACCGCGACAATCTTCGGCCTGGTGAACGGGATGGGCTGCCTCGGCGCACTGGCTTCGCTCGGGTTGGTGCCGGAGTACGCCGACTGGCGCGAGCGGAGCGGCGTCAGCGGCCGCGCCGCGTGGGACCCGATCTTCGACGTGTACGTCGGCGTGCTGCTGTTGAACGCCGTCGCGTGGCACCTCTACCGCTTCCGACCGCTGCCCGAACCGCCGGCGGGAGCGGCCGAATAGGCTCAACCGCTCACATCCACCGCCGGCGGCCCGAACTCGGCGAACTTCGGCCGCACGCCCAACCCCGGCTCCGTCGAAGCGGCGAGCCGCCCATCCTTGCGATGGGGCGCACCGTCGGCGATTGATCGCGTCACATAGCTGTTGAAGTCGGTCGAACTGAACAGGAACTCGGTCGGCGTGCTGTGCGCGAGGTGGGCAATCGCCGCGGTCACGATGTCGCCGCCCCAACTGTCTTCGAGCGTCATCCCAATCCCGAGTGACACGCACAGGTCTCGTAACTGCTTCGTCCGGGTCAACCCGCCGAGTTTACTGATCTTGAGATTGACAACGTCCATCGCGCCGTCCGCATGCCCGCGAAGCAACATATCAATGCCGTCAATCACCTCGTCCAATACGAACGGGTGGTCGGTTTGCCGCCGCACCGCCCGGCACTCCTCATACGTGAGACACGGCTGCTCGATGTAGACGTCAACGTCGCGGACGGCCCGCGCGACGCGAACCGCTTCGTGCTGGAGCCAACCGGTGTTGGCGTCGGCCACCAGCCGGTCGCCGGGCTTCAGCACCGCCGACACGGCCTTGATGCGGGCGATATCGGTGTCCGCGTCGCCGCCGACCTTCAGTTGGAACCGCCGGTAGCCCTCGGCGCGGTAGCCGGCGACGTTCGCGGCCATCGCGTCGGGGGCTTCTTGCGAGATCGCGCGGTACAGGTGAAAGTCGTCGCCGTACCGGCCGCCGAGCAGCGTGCAGACGGGCAGATTCGCTTGTTTTCCCAGAATGTCCCAGCACGCGACATCGACCGCGGACTTGACGTACGGGTGCCCCTTCAGCGCCGCGTCCATCAGGCGGTTGAGTTGCCCCAACCGCGTCGGGTCGGCGCCGATGAGCTTCGGGGCGAGTTCCTTCAAGCCTGCGCGGACGCCGGCGGCGTAGGCCGGCAAGTACGCCGGTCCGAGCGGGCACACCTCGCCGTACCCGGTGATGCCGGCATCGGTCTCGACGGCCACGACCGTGCTGTCGAACACCGTGACCGACTTCCCGCCGGACCACTTGTAACTGCCCTCGTGCAGCGGCAGATCGACCTGCCACGCGGCGATTCGGGTGATGCGCATAGGCGAAAATCTCACGTTATCAATTCGTTAATCACATGACCGTGGACGTCGGTCAGCCGCCGGTCGATGCCGTTATTCCGCACCGTCAACTTGGTGTGGTCGATGCCGAGCAGGTGCAAAATCGTGGCGTGGACGTCGTACACCTGCGTCGGGTTCTTGCGGTCGGCCGGCTTGTATCCGAAGTCGTCGCTCGGGCCGTAACTGACGCCGCCCTTGACGCCGCCGCCGGCGAGCCAGTTGGTGAAGCAGTACGGGTTGTGGTCGCGGCCCTTCCCGCCCTGCGACGACGGCATTCGGCCGAACTCGGTGGTCCACAGGATGATTGTATCGTCCAACAGGCCGAGCCGCTTCAAATCGGTGACCAGCGCCGCCGCCCCGCGAGCCATCCCGTTGGCGAGCGGGCCGTGGTCGCGCTTCACATCTTCGTGCGAGTCCCAGTTGCGCCGCGGAAAGCCGTTGTCGTTGCCGCTCCAGATTTGCACGAACCGCACCCCGCGCTCGAGCAGTCGCCGGGCGACGAGGCACTTGCGCCCGAAGTAGTCCGTTTCCTCAACCGGGTTGATTTCCTTATCGAACGTGCTCTTGCCGTGATCCAAACCGTACAGTTTGAGTGTATTCGTCGTCTCTTTCGAGATATCGAGCGCCTCCGGGGCCGCGAGTTGCATTTTGGCGGCCAGTTCGTAGCTCTTGATGCGCGCCTCAAGCCGCGCGTCTCCGGCCCGGTCCCCGGCGTGGTCGCGGTTGAGTTGTGAGAGCACATCTATACCGGCTTTGTCGGCATCGCGGGTGATAAACTGACCCCGCTCGTCGGGGAACAAGTCTTCTATAGGGGTCTTCGAGCCGGGGTAGATCGCCGCGCCTTGGTGCTGAGCAGGCAGAAACGCGCTGTCCCAGTTTTTCGTACCGTTCGACGCCAGCCCGCGGTGGTCGGGCAGCACGACGAACGTCGGCAGGTTGTCGTTCATGCTGCCCAGTCCGTAGCTCGCCCAGCAACCCATTCCCGGGAACCCGGGGCGCACGAATCCGGTCGTCTGGAGCAACGTCCCTTGCGAGTGGACGCCGGACTTGCTCACCATGTTGTGGATAAACGCCATCTCATCGACGACATCGCCGAGCGGCGCCACGACCTCACTCAACTGCTTGCCGCACTGGCCATACGCTTTGAAATCCCACACCGGCTTGAGCCACGGCCCGAGGCCGTTCTGGAACGCCTCGACCTTCTCGCCGAAGTTAGCCTCTTGGCCGTGCCGCTTCACCAACTCCGGCTTGTAGTCGAACAGATCGATGTGAGATGCCGCGCCGGCCATAAACAGTTGGACGACGCGCTTGGCCTTCGGCTTGTGGTGAAGGCCGCCGTCGGAGCGCGGCTTGGGCGTGTCGGCGAGCAGGCGGTCGGTGCCGAGCAGCGAGGCGAGGGCGAGGCCGCCCAGCCCGCCGCCGGAGTGGAACAGGAAGTCGCGCCGGTTCATGGGCGGCCCTCAATCGATAAAGACGAACTCGTTCAAGTTGAGAATCACACGACACGTATTCGCGAGCCCAAACTCCTTCGTATACTTCGTCAGCGCGTCGAGTTCCTTTGCGTTCGGGTCTCGGCCGAACGCCAGCCGTACCGCGGCCGTCACCCGCTCGGCGTCGGTCGTACCCATCTTCTCAATGCGGGCGGCATAGTGCCTTGCCATCGCCACAGCGAGTTTATTGTTGAGCAACGCGAGGGCTTGCTGCGGAGTCTGGGTCTCGTTCCGCTTCTCGACCGCGAGCGACGGGTCGGCGCAGTCGAGGGCGGCCATGAACGGCTGCTGCTTCGACCGCACGACGAACCGATATACGGCCCGGCGGTGCGCCTTCACGTCCTCGGGATCGTGAAGGTGATATTGATAGTGCGGGGAGTGCTCCGGCTTCTCGACGACGAAGTCTTTGAAGCTCGGCCCGCCCGGGGTGAGGTCGAGTTTGCCCGCGACGGCCAGTATCGAGTCACGAACCGCCTCCGCTTCCAACTTGCGGCGGTTCTGACGCCACAGGTAGCGGTTGTCGCCGTCGACGGCGGCGAACTTGTCGTTCGATGTAGAAACCTGCTTGTAAGCCGCGCTAGTGAGGATCAATTTGTGAAGCTTCTTGACTGATTGATGCCCGCACAACTCGGCCGCGAGATAATCGAGCAATTCCGGGTGCGTGGGGAGTTGACCCATCTTGCCGAAGTCGTTCGGCGTGTCCACGATCCCACGGCCGAAGTGGAATTGCCACACGCGGTTCGCCATCACCCGCCACGTCAGCGGGTTGTTCGGGTCGGTCAGCCACTTGGCGAGTGCCGCCCGGCGTTCACCTTCGGTGTGGTTCGGGGCGAGGGCGAACTCGCCGCTCACGCCCGGGACGGCCGCGATCGCGCCCGGGCCGACCTCCTTCGCCGGTTTGGTGACGTCGCCGCGTGGCAGGATGTGGATCGGCCGCGGCCTGCCAGTGTGCCCGGTGCCGACGAAGTTGCCGCCGCCCGTGTGGACCGTGCCGACGTATGCCAGACGTCGTGTCCCGCTCAGCTTCGCGATATCGCCCGCGACCGCGTCGAGTTCGGCTCGCAGCGCGGCTAACTCCGCCGCGCCCTTCTCACCGAGAGCCTGTTTTAGCAGCGAATCGCGCCGCTTCTGAAGCTCTGCTACCTCGGACTGTGTCGCCCCGGCCGGCGGGGCGAGGCCGTCGGTGAGGTTCGCCTTCCGCCACCGCGGGGCCGCTTCGATGCTGTCCAGCGCAGTCACCGGTTGCTTCGCGGCGCGGTTGACGCCGGCCGCGTCAAACGCCTCCACCTCGGCCAGCGCGAGGATGTAGTCGCCCTGCCGCGGGGCGAGCTTGGTCGCGGTCACGCGGAGGTAGCGGCCGGACTTGCCGTCGGTCTTCGCGACCTGCGGCACGGTGCCCGGGTTCGGTACGTCGACCGCGGTGTGATCGGCAAGCACGACCGCGGTTTTGAACGCCACGTCATCGCTCACCTCGACCCTGTAACGCACCGGGAAGCCGAACCCGGCGCCGATGTTGTTGAAGTCGTCGTGGCACGGCTTGAGAATTACACGGTCGAGTTTGATGCTCTCGCCCAGGTCAATTTGAACCCATTTCGTGACGTCCTGTTTGGCGGAGATTTGCGAGTGATAGCCGTACTCGGTCGGTCGTGCCGCAGCGGCCGGCTTGAGGGCGTCGGCCAGAGCCTTTTCGGCGTTGACGAGGTCTTTCCCGGCCACTTTCCGCGCTTCCAGTTCAATGGCGGCAATTCTGTTATCAATGCCCTTTTGCCGCGCTTCCAACTCCGCCCGCTTGGCACCAACTTTGGGATCGACATCGTACACTCGGTCGGCGCGGTCGATGCCGGCGAACACCGCTTGCAGCCGGTAGTAATCCTCCTGCGTGATCGGGTCGAACTTGTGGTTGTGGCACTGCGCGCAATGCACCGTCAGGCCCACGAACGTGCCGATCGTGTTCGACACGAAGTCGTCGCGGTCGAGGTGGCGGGCGATCTTGCCGTCCGTCTTCGATTCGGGCACCTCGGCGTGGCCGATGAAGTCCCACGGACCCGCGGACAGGAACCCCAATGCCTCGATGCCATCGACCGTGCCCGGGAACAGCACGTCGCCGGCGATTTGCTCCTGCACGAACCGCCCGTACGGCTTGTCGGCGTTGAGGGCGCGAATCACATAGTCGCGGTACGGCCACGCGTTCGGCCGCGGGTGGTCCTTGTCGTAGCCGTGCGTCTCGCCGAAGTGGACGATGTCCAGCCAGTGCCGCGCCCACCGCTCGCCGTAGTGCGGGGACGCCAGCAACTTGTCCACCAACTGTTCATACGCATTGGCGGCGTCGTTATTAACGAATTGATCAACTTCTTTTGGCGTTGGCGGCAGCCCGATGACGTCGAAGTAGAGCCGGCGGATCAGTGTGCGGCGGTCGGCCTCCTTCGACGGCGTCAGTCCCTTCTCGGCCAGTTTCGCTCGAACGAAGTGGTCGATCGGGTTTACACCGGATGGCACCGCGGGCTTGCTCAACGGCTTCAGCGACCACCAGTCCGCCGGGTTCGCGGCGGCCGCGTCGTTCGGCCCCTGTGCGCCCTGGTCGATCCACGCGCGGAGCGTCGCGACCTCGGCGGCGGTGAGCCGCGGCCCCTTCGGCGGCATCCGCTCGCCGGCGTCCTCGCTCAGCACCAGCTTGATAAGCGGGCTTTGCGCCGCTTTGCCAGGCACGATCACTTTACCGCCATCGCCACCGGCGAGCGCGTCGGTACGGCGGTCGAGTCGGAGGCCGCTCTTCTGCTTGTCCGGGCCGTGGCACGACGCGCAGTGCTTCGCGAAGATCGGCTTCACGTCGCGGTCGTAGTCCACCGGCTTCGGGTCGGCGGCCCGGGCAACGCCCCAAACTGCGGTAGCAGGTGAGGGCGCGACAGGCGCGCCGAGCAGCGCGACGACCAGCGCGGGGAGAGCGGCAGTGCGGAGCATCGGGAACACTCCAGGCGGGTGACCGACATGGTAGCACCCGCCGCGCGGCCGTGCCATCACAGAACCGCGGCCCAAATCATACCCACAGCTTCATGCGCGACTTTAGCTCGGCCGGCAGCTTATTATCGAGCAACTTCCGCACCTCGTTCGGGTGATACCGCGTGCTGAAGTGCCCGGCCACGATCAACTCGTTCTTGAACCGGCCCGCTCGTTCAACGAAGTCGTCTAAGTGCATGTGCCCGAACTTGTGAATCTTATCGCGGCGGTGCGCGGCGCGGATGAAGCTCATCTCGGTGATGAGTACCTTCGCCTCATAGCACGCCGGGCACGCGTCCAACCCCGCGGGAGCGGTGTCGCCGGTGTACGCCAGCACCGGGATTCGCACCTCGCGCGTGATCTCGACCCCGCTCAGCCGTAAATCACGAATCTGATCGCCGCGGAGGCCGACGTACTCGTCCTTCAGCTTGTTACGGCGTTCCCATACCACGAACCCGCGGCTCGGGATGGTGTGGACGGTGTTGAACACGCTCACCACGCGCTCGCGGGACAGTTCGACCTCGTCGCCGGGGGACAGCCCGCGGACGTCGGCCAGTTGGCGGCCGCGGTCCAGCCGGTGCATGATCGTCATCAACTTCCGGACGTCATCGACGCTTTCCGCCGGCACGTATACCGTCGGCGGCTCCATCTTCATCATCCGCCGGCGGGCGACGTACACCGGCAGCGCCGCGACGTGGTCGAGGTGGGTGTGCGACACGAACCACGTCGGCGTGCCCATGAAGTCCCACGGCTGCGCGCCGAGGTCGAACCCGATCCCGAGTTCCGGCACCCGCCAGTAGCTCTGCACCGCGGCGCGCGACCACCCCTCGATCGTCAGCCCGCCGTGGGTCAGGGACTGGTACGGGGCGTTATCGACCGGCCGGTCGGGGGTCATGTCGCGTCCTTCACGTCGCTTGAGCGGAAATCGTCCATTTTACCGACACCCGCGACTCAGGACGAGGTTCGGGTTGTGCCGATTGTTGGTGTGCGAACTCCCGGCAACCCCGGCAACGGCCGCGCAACCCCGGCCGGAACTGGCGTTGACCCGGTAGCATGGGTCGGGCATACGTCCGGGCGGTCGATTAGCGAGGACAGAACGCACATGCGCACGCGACACCTTCGACTCGGACTGTTGGCGCTGACGGCGGCGGTTGCGACGGGCAACGTCGGCTGCTCCACCATGAACAACACGGAACGGGGCGCGATCGGCGGCGGCGTGGTCGGCACCGCGCTGGGAACGGCGGTCGGCGCGGCGACCGGCCGCCCGCTCGCCGGGGCGGCCTTCGGCGCGGCCGCCGGCACCGCGACCGGTGCGCTGCTCGGCAACGGGGCCGACAAGGAGGAGAAGCGCGACCGCGAGATTGCCCAGGCGGTCGCTGTGGCCGACGCCCAGGCCCAGGCGCAGCGGATGGGCATCGCCGACGTCATCGGGCTGGCCCAGGCCGGGCACAGCGACACGGTCATCATCAACCAGATCCGCAGCACCCGGAGCACGTTCTCGCTTGTCCCGAGCGACCTCGACATGCTGAAGAACGCCGGCGTGTCGCAGCGGGTCATCGCCGAGATGCAGGCGTCGCGGCCGGCCGCCCCGTCGCCGGCCCGTGTGGTGGTGCGCGAGGCCGCGCCGGTCGTGTACGAGGCGCCACCGGCGGTCGTCGTCAGGCCCGCCCCGGTGTACGTCGTCGGCCCGCCGCGGCCGTACGGCCCGTACTACGGCGGGGCCATCTACTACGGCCGGCGGTGGTGATATCAACTCGCGCCGCGGCGCCGGCCGGCGGGCCGTTCGCCTTGCACCGCCGTCGCCGTTCGGCTATTCCTCCCACTTTGACCCGCACCCGGCACAAGGACGTGCCACCGATGAGCGACCCGGCACCACAGTTCGACCGGCTGGCCTTCGCCCGGCGCGTACTCCGCGCCGAGGCCGCCTCCCTCGACGTCGTCGCCGGCCGCCTCGACGACTCGTTCGTCGCGGTCGCCGACGCGCTGCTCGCCTGCCGCGGTCGGGTCGCGGTCGTCGGCGTCGGCAAGTCGGCGGACATCGGCCAGAAGATCGTCGGCACGCTCAACTCCACCGGCACCCGGGCCTACTCGCTCGACGCCACCCGCGCCGTTCACGGCGACCTCGGCTCCGTCCACCCGGACGACGTCGCCCTCTTGCTGTCGCACAGCGGCGAGTCGGAAGAGATCGTCCGGCTGCTCGCGCCGCTCAAGAAGCTGGCCGCCGGGCTGTACGCCATCACCGGCCGGGCCGACAACACGCTCGCCCGGGCCGCCGACGCGGCCGTCGTATACGGGCAGTTGGTCGAGGCGTGCCCGCTGCAACTCGCCCCCAGCACCAGCACCACCGCGATGCTCGCGCTCGGCGACGCGCTCGCCTTCACGCTGCTGCAACAGCGGCAGTTCACCGCCGACGAGTTCGCCGTGTTCCACCCGGCCGGATCGCTCGGCCGCAAGCTCGCGACCGTCGCCGAGTGGATGCGCCACGGGGACGACCTGCGCGTCGCGCCCGCCACCAGCACCGTGCGCGTCGTATTCGCACAGGTGAAGCACTCCGGCCGTCGGACGGGCGCGATCATGCTGACCGACGCCGACGGCCGGCTCGCCGGGCTGTTCACCGACAGCGACCTCGCCCGCCTGTTCGAGAACCGCCGCGACGCGGCCATCGACCGCCCCATTGCCGAGGTGATGACGGCCGGCCCGGTTGTCGTGTCGCCGGACACGAAGGTGACGGCCGCGCTCGACATCCTGAAGATGCGGAAGTTCAGCGAACTGCCGGTCGTGGACGCCGACGGCCGCCCGGTCGGCATGCTCGACATTACCGACCTGATCGGACTCGAACCGGCCGCCGCACCCGGGGATTCCCGCCCGCACCTCCGACTCGTCACCCGTCAGAGCGCGTAAAGTGAAGCAACTCTCCGAGCGGGCCGAGGCCATCGAACTCCTCCTCCTCGACGTGGACGGCGTGCTGACCGACGGCAGCATCCTGTACGCCGACGACGGCACGGAGTTGAAGCGGTTCCACGTCCGCGACGGGTCGGGGTTGAAGTTGTGGCGCGCCGCGGGTAAGCGGGCCGCCATCGTATCGGGGCGACAGTCGGCGGCGGTCGAGCGGCGCGCCGCGGAACTCGGCATCTCGCCGGTTCTGCAAGGGCGTGACGACAAACTCGCCGCCCTCGCGCAAGTGCTGGCCGACACCGGCGTCCGTCCGGAGCGGGTGTGCGCGATCGGCGACGACCTGCCCGACCTGCCGGTGTTCCGCGCGTGCGGGCTGGCGGTCGCGGTGGCCGACGCCTGCCCGGAGTTACGACGCGCCGCCGACTACGTTACGACGGCCCCGGGCGGCCGCGGCGCGGTCCGCGAGGCGGTCGAGTGGCTGCTCAAGCTGGGTGGCCGGTGGGATGACCTGACCGCCCACTACACGGGCTAACACACAGGAGCGCGACCGGTGCTGACGCCGCGACGGACCGTCCTGTTGCTCGCCGGGTTCGTGCTGTTCGGCACCGCCTACTTCGCGTACACACACCTCCTCGGCTGGCTCGACGGCCTGCCGCAACTGCCCGACAAGTTCCTGAAGCCCAGCGTCGGCGAGTTCCGCCCGCCGGAGCGGAACGCCTCCCCCACTCAGCAGAAACTGGCCGAGGCGTTCGGCCCGAAGGCCCCCGAGACCGACTACGCCCTGTACGAGACGCAGCTCGAGTTCCGCAACGGCGAGTCGTCGGTGGTGGTCGCCGCCGGCCCCGCCCCGAACAACCCGAGCTCCAAGCGGGTGACGCTCAGCCCCTTCAGCCTCGCCCTGTTCGGCAAGCCGAAGCCCGCCCACCTGCGCCAGCCGGGCGAGGCGACCGAGATCACCACCATCCACTCGGACAAAGCCGTGCTCGAGTTCGACCGGGTCATCACCAACCCGGCCGACATGCGCACCGCGAAGCTGGTCCGGCTGGAGCTGGTGAGCGACTTCGAGCAGACGTTCGACGACCCGCGGCGCGGCACCGTCCACATCGTGAACAACCAGAAGTTCGCCGACCCGAACCGGTTCCTGGTGATCCGCACCCCCGGGCCGGTGTTCTACCGCGATCCCAAAGCCGTCGCCGGCACGCCGGCCGCCCAGGGGCCGGACCTGTGGACCGACGCGCCGGTCGAGATCGTGGACCGCCAGAACCTGCCCCGGGCGGTCGGGGCGCCCACGCCCGTCACCGCTGCCATCAAGGGCGAGGAAGCCCGCACGCCCGCGACCGTCGCGGACGTGCTCGCCGGCCGCCGCCCGCCCCCGCCGACCGTCACCGCGGTCGGGCTGCGCGTGTACCTCGAGCCGGACCCGCCGCCCGGGCAGCCGAAGCCCAAGAAGGCCGGCGGGATGCACGGCCTCCGCAAGCTCGACCTGCTCGAACAGGTCGTCGTCAACCTGTGGGTCGATAACGGCCAGTCGATGGTCGGCGGCCCGCCCGCGGACGGACAAAAGAGCGGCCTGGCGATGGTCCCGCCGCCGCGGGAGGTCGCGGCCGTCGGCGGGAACCTGTCCACCGCCGGGTACGCCGCCCGCCTCCAGAACCGGGCGCTGCTCCAGATCGACACCCGCGGCCCGTTCGCCTACGACGCCGCCCGGGACGTCGCCCGGTTCGACGTGGTCCCGCACTCCGACCCGAACCTGCCCAACGACGTGCAGGTCACCAAGGTGCCCGCCAAGGGCGGCACCAGCAGCCTGTTCTCGCAGGTGCTGGAGCTCGAGATGAACGGCGGGGCGACGGCGGCCGCGCGGCCGGCGAACACCCCGGCGGTCAAGAAGCTGCACGCCTGGACGTACACCGCCGGCCGGTTCCTCACCGTCGCGTCGCAGGACGAGCTGATGGAGGCGTACGGCCAAGACCTCGTCCACGAGCAAGCGGCCAACCGCACGACGCTGACCGGCGCGCCGCTGTACGTGGTCCGCGAGCGGAACGTCCTGTCGGCCGGCGCGCCGCAGCGGGCCGCGACGCTGGTCAGCGAGCCGGGGCCGCCGCCGGCCGGCAAGGCGCAGATCACCGTCCGCGGCGCCGGCCGGGTCGAGTTGTTCGACGCCGGCAGCAACGCCAACACCGTTTCCGCCGTGTGGCAGACGTCCCTCGTGCAGACGCGCGAGGTCGTCAACGGCCGCGACCAGGACCTGTTCACCTTCACCGGCGGCTCCAAGTTCGAGGACGTGAAGGCCGACTACTGGCTCAAGGGCGACGTCCTGAAGCTGTGGCTGGAGCCGCGCGGCGGGCCGCCCACACCTGCCAAGCTTACGACGCCGCCCGGCAACCCGCCGACGCCGACCACGCCGCCGGCACCGGCCCTCGCGTCGGGCGCTACCGGGCAGGCGAAGCCGTCCCGCATTCAGGCGGTCGGGAATGTGACCAGCCACTCGGCCGAGTACGACGTCGAGCAGACGACGCAGTTGAACGTGTTCTTCTCCGACGCCGCTCCCGCGCCCGTCGTCATCGCCCCGCCGGTCGCGCCCAAGCCGGCGGACGTGCCCGCTGCGCCCGCCCCGCTCGCGGCCGGCACGCCCCCGCCCGCCGCGCCCGCCCCGGTCGTCGCGGTCGCGCCCAAGGTCGAGCCGAAAGACCCGCCCCGGCCGAAGCCGCCCACCAAGATTCGCGCCCGGACCGTCGATACGTGGGTCACGCGCATCGCCCAAGCTCCGACGCCGGCGGCGAACGCCAAGAAGCCTGCCGCGACGCCGCAAGCGGCGGACAAGGGCGAAGAGAAAGGGCCGAAGTACCAACTCGACCGCGCCCGGTGCGAAGACGATGTTGTCGTACATCAAGATCCGACCGACCCGGCCAAGCCGCGCGGGGTGGACATCCTCGGCCGCCTGCTGCTCATCGACGGCGCGCCGGAGGGCAGCAAGCTGACCGTGTACGGCTGGCCGAACCGCCCCGGCGAGGTTCACCAGGAGGAGATGTCGCTCCTCGGGCCGGAGGTCGTGCTCGACCAGATTCACAACGCCGCGTCGGTCGTCGGCCGCGGCGCGCTGACCATGCCCACCAACAGCGACCTGTCCGGCGGCGACCTGAAGCACCCGGAGGTCGTCGTCATCCACTGGCGCGACCGGATGAGCTTCCGCGGCGCGCTACGGTCGGCCGAGTTCGAGGGCAAGGTGTCGGCCCGGCAGGGCGAGTCGTGGGTGCTGTGCCACACCATGCAGGTGACGTTCGACCGGCCGGTGTTCTTCAACCAGGCGCAGAAGCGCGCCGCCCCGCAGGCCGGCGAGAAGCCGAAGCTGGACGTTGTCCGCTGCTACCCGGCGGCCGCCGACTCGGCCGACAACAAGGACGAGCTGTTCGTCTGCTACAACCAAGTTGAGTTCGACGCGACCGGTAAGATGGTCAAGTCACAACTGTTGAAAGCTCAAGTGCTGGAGATGTTCGCTCAATTTCAGGACTCCAAGGGCGGAGAAAAGTATCAGCTTGTGAAGGCCGAAGGCCCGGGCCGGCTGCGCGTCTGGCAGGCGGGCGAGAAAGACCCCGCCGGGCCGACGCCGGGCGCGGCCAAGCCGGCGCCGAAGGGGCCACCGGCGCCCGGTACGCCCGCGCCGAAGGCGGCCGAGCCGGAGCAGGAGATGAAGCTCACCCAGGTCGATTTCCGCGGCGGGATGACGGCCGTCGATAAGGGGAAGCGGTATCAGGAGGCCACGTTCGACAAGTCCATCGAGGTCTTCAGCGTGCCCGCGGACTCGCCGTCGGTCGCGATCGAGCGGAACCGCCTGCCGCCGCGGGCGATCATGCTCACGTGCGCCGACAAGCTCGTCGTGTGGAGCCACAAGAAGCAGCCGAACGCCCCCGCGGCGCAGCGGATGCTGGCCAAGGGGAACGCGTACCTGCGGTCCGACGAGCACGACGGGTACGGCGAGACGATCGAGCACGAGGAGAAGCGGGTGACACTGACCGGCACCGACGCGCTGCCGGCGCGGGTCGCGCAGCGGTTCAACAGCGGGCCGGAGCAGGCCGGGGGCCGCATCGTGTACGACCGCTCGACCGGCGCGTATCAGGTGACCGACAGCACCGGCGGCACGTTCGGCCCGTCGCCCCGGAAGTGAGCGGCCGACTCCGGCACCGCCCGGAACGCGCGCGGCCTTCGGCGGCTCGACCAGCCGGCGCGGCACCGGCACCGCCGCCGGGCTTGTCACGGGCGAGGGCTTCTGCCCCGTCGTGGTCGCCGCCACCCGCTCTTCGGCGCGTTGGGCGCGTACCTGTTCGGCTACGACGCGTCCCGCCTCCTTACGACGGTCGCGGGCGTACCGCACCAGCACCTCGGCCGCCCGCAACGCCACCCTCTCATTCTCGCTCTCGGTCAGTCGCTGAAGCCGGCGTACGGCGGCGATTTCGGCCTCGCGCGCGACCTCCGTACATGCACGCTCGTATTCGGCGGCGAACGCCGGGTCGGCGGCGGCGGAGCGTCGTAAGGCGGCCGGGTCGTAGCGGAGGGCAGCGGCGATCGCCTCCCACGAATCGCCACGGGCGCGGCGGTGTGCGAGGTCGGCCCGAAGGTCCGGCGGCAGCGGGACCGGCGGATTCGAGGGTGACACCGGGTCGGGATGTGCGGGCATCGGCCACCTCGGACGTGATGAGGTGATGTTGAAAACGGGACTACTGGCATATTATTCACTGGACGAAATAACATGTCAACGGGAGGCGGCGGAATTTTTTTGCGAATTTGCATAGGAGGGGGATTCGAGGGCTTGTTTAGCGTTCGCCCCAGCGGGGCGATTCGTACCTCGTCGCCCCGCTGGGGCGAACGCTAAACGATGAAGAAGCGTTTCGGCGGTCGTCCTCAGCGATACGCCTTCATCGTCTTCAGCCGACCGCGGACGTCGTCCAGCACGGCCGCGAACCGCGGGTCGAACGTGTCGCCGTACAGTTCCTCGAACTTCTCCGCCGTCAGCCCGTTCCGCAACCCGGCGAGCGGGGGCAGGTAGTCGGTCGCCGCGAACCGGTCGGCCACGAAGCGCAGCGTGTCGGCGTCGGACTGGGCCAGGCGGGCGAACGACGCGCCGGCGAACTCGGCGGCCAGGGCCGGGAAGCACAGCCCGGCCGGCCGGTGCAGGTCGAACGTCGCCCGGCCCACCGCGGCGCCCTCCGCGGCCGCCGGGCCGAGCAGTTCGGCCGTCGCACAGCCCAGGAAGAAGCGGCGGCACAGGTCGCGGCGGCCGCCCAGAGTCGGGTTGCCCAGCGACTGCTTCCGCGCCGCCCGCTCGGCCTTCGTTTCGACCGCCGCGACCTGTGCCGCCGTGACCCCGTCGTTCAACAGCGCGTCGGTCTCGTCGAGCGCGACACCCAGGCCGATGAGGAACGCCGGCACCATCTCCGGCCCGGGCTTCGACAGCGCCGCGTCGGCCGCCGCCTTAACGCACGCGGCGGTCAGGTCGTCGCCGGTCAGGGCGCGCCCCTCCGCGGATGCGTTCTGGCGCGCCCGCTCGGCCACCGCCCGGATTACGACGCGGGTCAGTTCGTCCCGCTTGGCCGGGTCGGCGGCCGGGCGGTCGATCTTCCGGCCCGCCGGGTCGGCCGGCACCGCCTCGCGGTCCAGGTCGTTGAGGTACGCCAGCGTCAGCACGTCGCCCGGGGCGGCCTTCAGCAGCGCCTTGTACACCCGCGTCAGCCGGGCCCGGTTGGCCGGCGAGAGGGTGGCGATATCGACCGTCGGGTCGCGGCGCCGCTCCTCGCCCCAGATGCACAGCGCGAGGGCGTTGAGCGGGTCGAGCCGCAGCACCGCCCCCTGACGCAGAATGTAGTCGTCGTCGAGCTTCGACCGCATCGCCGAACCCGGGTCGGGCGAGCCGACCGCGCCCAGGGCTTTCGCCAGGAAGTGCGTCAGCACCTCGACCCGCTGCGGCTCGCCCCGCGGCCAGTTCTCCCGCAGCAGGGCGCGCGGCCCGCCCAGCCCGCGGGCCGCGCCGAACGTCGCGTCGGTCTTCTCGCTGAACGGGCGGCTCGACCAGCCCACCGCGAGTGCCCCCGGCTTGACTTTCACCGCGTTTTCGAGACTCACGAGCAGGTCGGTGGTCGTCTTTGCGTCCGGGTCGGACTTCCAGGTGTCGTAGCCGGCGAACTCCAGCCGGATGCCGGTGCTCGCCTCGATCGCGGCGGCGGCCTCGTCGAACCGGGCGCGGAGTTGCTTCTGCCACCCCTTCTCGCCCCGCAAGTCGGCGTCATCGACCAGAAGGGTGACGGGAATCTTGGTCGGCACGTCGCGCGGCACCGGGTTGAGTTCGGGCCGCTTGTCGCGCTCGAGCGGGTCGCCGGGCATCTCGATGCCCTCCAGCCGCACGCCGGCGTCCGGGTCGGCCAGGAACATGAACGCGGTGTACGGCTCGATCTCGTACGACGCCGGCTTGCCCTTCGGCGGGGTGAAGGTGAGCGCCGCCGGCCCGGTGACGAACACCGGCAGCACCGCGTTCGACGCGATCTTGTGCGCCCGGGCCTTCTCGCCCGGCTCGGCGACGCTGAACGAGATCGGGTCGTCGGTGTAGTTGACGAGCACCGTCACCGCGGCGCGGCCGGGCGCGGCGGCGAGGAGGACGGCGGCGAGCGGGGCGAGGAGGCGTGTGCGCATGGCGGCTCCGCAGGAGGCGTGGCCCCTCGATCCTAGCACCGGAACGCGGCGGGCAGAACCCGAACCCCGCGGCGCAAGTGATCCTCTCAAGTCCGTCCGTGTTAGGCCGTGTTGACGTTGGTCTGCTTGCGTAACCGGATGAAGCCGAGGACCAGATGCAGCAGCCCGAGGTAGGTGGCCTTGAGCTTCTCGTACCGGGTCGCGATCCGGCGGAACTGCTTGGC